>Ga0137307_100757_pt1 | contig 36533 bp, 26 predicted proteins | sample NAcewD2O_March_2_FD_97180 | JGI IMG/M metagenome (GOLD analysis project Ga0137307, IMG submission 97180) | Mouse cecal microbial communities from Vienna, Austria - N-Acetylglucosamine amended D2O_March | ecosystem: Host-associated > Mammals > Digestive system > Large intestine > Cecum | place... | reverse complement strand
CGTTATTATTTCCTTTATCAACTTTTACGTTAATCATAAAGAAAACATCTTGATAATATACACAACAATCATAACTTATAGTTTGCGTTCCGTGATTAGCAACTCTTTCAATGCGTATGTCGTCAATATTATTATGGGATTGAGAGTATGTTTCAAGTTTAGAAACAATAAATTCTTCCATAATAAAACCTGTAGCCGTTGACGATTCTATGCAATTGTCTTTATTTTGCAAAAGGTTGTAGTCTTCCAATCTTAAAAGTAACTCATTTCCATAAACTTTGAAAATCTCATTTAGATATGATACTATTTTTGTTTTAACAAATTTAATTTTTTCACAATAATTATTCATAATAAACCTCACTTGTTTAAAATTTTAACACAATTCGACAAAAATCTCAATCTCTTTGGATATGACACAAATCAAAAATAATGAACGAAAATTTTATATTTGGCAACGTGGCGTGTGTTCCATAATATGTGATGGAGATAATATATCTGTTTTTTATTTGTTTTTGCTTCATTGACAATAGAATAGATTGAACTTTATGATGACAATGCAGAGAGTACATTTAATTTACTAATAAGAAACGCACTCCAAAATTTAGATATTTTTGGAGTGCATTTCAATAATAAGAGTTTTTTTATTTAACAACAGAATTAACACCTTTGTCATTTATGCTTTTGTTCCATCTCGTATTAAGCCTCTTTTACGGCATAAAGTTAGCTGTTCCTAATTATAGATAGCAATAGGTGTTACTACAAATGCAGGACCTTTAATAATGTCTGCAAACTCTTTTGGTGTTTCTAATTGTTTTTTATTCGGTAGCATTCTTCGCTGTTCTCTATTAAGAGGTAGTTCTCTAAAAGTTTTAAAAATATCTGTAAGCTGAATGTTGTTGCCTCTGGTTACTTTCTTTTGAATTTTGCATAAAATCGTAACATCACCTATAAAACTTTCTTGGTCTACTTTAAAATATGCTTCATCTAAATAGCAAACAACCTTATATTCTTTCAAATCTCCTAAAGAAATAACACATGGAATTTCATTGCCTTTTTGTAAATTATTTAAGGCTTTTATGCCTTGCAAATTTTTCTGGGTTTTTGAATCTATAATTGGCGTTTCAGAAAATTCTTGAAAGATATTATTTAATTTTTCTAATTCAGAAACAGCATTTGTGATTTCTTTCAATTTTGAAAATCTAATATTGCCCATAAATTCAACAATCTCATCTCTATTTAAGCTATGCCAAGAATTTTCATCCATATATTCATAAAATGGAATTTCGGAATTCTCATTTAAGTGGTTTATAAGTTTTTGAACTTTGGACGCAGGCGATATTTCAATTTCCATATAGGTTTCCGTTTCATTACTTTTATTTTTTCCTAATTCTCCTGCAATGGCTTTAACTGATGCAGAAACCCCCGTTTTCTTTGAATTGACTTCCTTTGTTGTCTGTGTAACCTTTTTGGGAATGTAGCCTTCAATGGCTGATAAATAACCATCTAAAATTTGTTCATTTAAATACAAAAAGTTTCGTAATATCATAAAGTTTACCTCCAAATAAATTATAACATACTTTAAATAATATTTCACATTTTTACAACAAAAAATAAAACCTAAACCGAGATGTTCGATTTAGGTTTCAGCTGGCGGAGAAAGAGGGATTTGAACCCTCGCTACGCTTACACGTACTACACCCTTAGCAGGGGCGCCCCTTCGGCCACTTGGGTATTTCTCCGTGTCCGGTTTATCGGTTTTATTCGATTGCCTATGTATTCTATCACAAATTACGGCGCAAGTAAAGTTTTTTAGACATATTCGCTATAAACTTTTCCCGTTAGTTTAAATTATATTCAATTTAGCAAACCGGATATTTAAAATATCGATATTAAATGTAACGATATTGGTTTAGCGCTAAAAAACAAAAATTTAGGTATTGCAGCGGTAACACACAATTAAAAGGAACTTAATAAGGAATTGTTTTTATTTTATTGCCTGTCGAAAAATGAGAATTTATATGAAAATTATTAAAAGCAATGCAAGGTTACTTTATTAGTGTTTACACTTAAAACAAATTATGATACAATAAGGGCATCAATTAAAACGGAAGTAATTTATGGCTAAAAATAAAAGCAATCCTGCAATAGCGATATTGATAATAGGTTTTATTATGTTTTTGGTTGGCGCAGTTCTTGTGGCGGTATCGCTTGTTTTAAATAGCGATGCGCAGCAAGATTCGCTAGCGGGCGATATTATGCTTTACGGCGGCGGTGCGCTTGCGGCGCTCGGGCTTGTTATGGCAATTATCACGATATGCGTTGCAAACAAGGGCAACTCTAAAAAAAGCAAATCAAATAAGCAGGCAACCACGCAAAACGTAAATGCCGAAGAAGTGCTTACATACGATAATGTCGAATACTTTGCCACACCTGCCGAATACGAATTTGTTAATGTCGGTAAGCATCAGTCAACGGAAGATAAATTTGACCAAATCGGCAAAATGGGCAAAACGCAATTTGTAATTTATATGGCTCGGCTGTTCAGCTTGCGCGGTTACGAAGTTCAGCTTACTCCCGTTATAGATAATCACGGAGTAGATATGCTTGTTAAAAAGGACGGTGCAACTAGGGCTGTAAGTTGTGTGCTGGCAAACAAGGTGCTGTGTGCCGAGGATATAAAGTATGCAAATGAAGGTAAATCTTTTTATCAAATCAGCGGTGCAATCATTATAACAAATATGTACTTTGACCGTACTTCGCTCGAATATGCTAGGTCTCACAATTGGACTCTTGTCGACAGAAACATTTTAGCAGAGCAGTATATGAGATAGACAATGAACTTAAACTTTATCGATTCGGCGGTTAATAGTTAAAATTACGATACAATATAAATATAGCGCGCTATATTTAAAAGTCAAACAGTAATTGTGCGGAGAATGATAATTATGCCACAGCATATCATTGTTACGGAATATAATCCAGAATGGACGGCATTGTTTGAAAAAGAAGCGAAACTTATCAAAAGTATTCTTAAAGAAAATTGCGTTGCCGTATATCATATTGGAAGTACCGCCGTTATAGGATTAAAAGCAAAACCCATAATAGATATAATGCCTATTGTATATGATTTGCAAAAAGTAGATGATATAGCAGAAGAATTTGTGAAAATAGGATATGAATATATGGATGAATTCGGTATTGTGGGAAGACGGTATTTGCGGAAAGGCGGAGATGAACGAACACATCAAATACATATATTCGACATAAATAATAAAATAGATATAGAAAGACATTTGGCAGTGAGAGATTTTCTCCGTGTTGTAGGTTAAATAAACACATTTTTTATTATCGTTTTTTGTTTCGTAGACACTGCCGTTTTTGAACGGCAGTATTTTTTTCTTATTTCTTATTCAAAATTTCTGTGATTTATCAATTAGATGCAGTAACTTATTCTTTTATTCGGCTGAAAAGAAAGGAATATTCTTTAAGAAGGCTTTTGCAAAATGCAGATTGCTGTTTTTATTGTCGCCCTTTGCAACAAAACTTATTGAGCCGTTGTTAAGCGAAGACAATTTTTATTAAATACAGATTTAGTGCAATATGTGTAATTACAGTAACCGTAATAGGGCAGCAATACCTTGCTGCTCGGTTGGTGCATTTTATTTATTCTTGCAATTACATTGTTATATAATAGAATTCTTCAAGTTTAATGCCGCATTGTGCATTTGGCGCAATCTCCGCAACACTTACGGTGTTTAATTGCATAAACAACTGCTAAAACGGTTGTTACTGCTACTGCGGCAATACAGATAACAATAACGGCGATTTGCGTATGCCGTGCAAATATCAGTCCTATTTGGTATACAGCAAGCGAAACGGAATAGGCGGTTACAATTTGGAATGCCGCACTTTTCAGCCCGTTTTTGATATTTCCTTGCTCAGTAAAACTTGCGGAAATTGCGGCGATGCAAGGTACTGTTAAAAGATTGTATGTTACAAAGCAAAATGCGCCTAGTGCAGATATGCAGTTAGAAATGCTTGTAGGCAAAAGTATTTCAAGTGTAGTAATAACGGTTTCTTTTGCGAAAATTCCCGTAAGCGTAGCCACTGAAAATTGCCAGCCGTATCCTTTGTCGTTAAAGCCCAACGGTACAAATACGGGAGATATGAATTTTCCTATTTCAGCCAACATACTGTTGTCTATATCGGCAAACTCAAACCGAAAGTTAAAAGTCCTCAGTGTCCATAATATGACGGACGCGGCAAAAATAATCGTTCCGGCTTTTAGTAAAAACGCCTTGCCGCGTTCCCACATTTGCTTTAACACGTTGGTTATATGCGGAACTCTGTATTCCGGCAATTCCATAATAAATGCATCGTTGCATTTATTGTTTTTTCTGTTAAACAGTTTTATTATGTAACCGCCCAAAATAACCGCTAAGATACTTACAATATAAAAACTTATTGCAAATAACGCTTTGCCGCCGAAAATATTCGCGGTAAAAAAAGATATCACGGCAAGTTTTGCCGAGCAGGGCATAAAGGGCGCAAGCGTTATGGTCGCGTTGCGTTCGTTTGTATTCTTAATTGTGCGTGTCGACATTATTGCAGGCACAGAGCAGCCGCATCCCAGTATCATAGAAACAAAACTGCGTCCGCCCAGTCCCAATTTGTTTAAGAGTCTGTCGGTAATGAACGCTATGCGCGACATATATCCGCTTGCTTCCAGCGCCGATATAAATCCGAATAGAATCATAATTTGCGGCGTAAATCCGACAATACTCATCACTCCGGAAACGATACCGTCTACAATCAAAGATGACAGCCACTTTGCATTAACGTCGGCAAGTAGATTTGATAAGGCAGATTTCAGCAAAGGCGTAAAACGCTCGTTTATCAGATTTGTAAGTAACCCGCCCGGTCCGTCGATGGAAAAATAAAAAATCGCAGCCATTACGACAAAGAAAATCGGAAAAGCCAACCATTTGTGTAATACGATTTTGTCTATTCTTTCTGTTAAATTTGTGCGCTTTGTCTGTTTATCGTTTTTTACTAGGCTTTGCGACAGTTTTACTGCTTCGGATATTTTTAAATACCGTTCTTCCGTAATTTGCGTTGACTGTATTCTATTGAGCGAAATCGCGCGCCAACGTTTGTTGTCTGTCGGCGTGATTGTCGTGTTAATATTTTTTAATTCTTTTTCTATCACTGCAGAAAAAGCAATGCGTTTCTTTTTTAAAAAGTCTTTTGCCGGTTTGGTGCAAAAATCCATCAACTCGTTTATACCGTTTCCGTTTGCCGCAGATATGGGGAAGAATTTGCATCCGAAAAATTGTTCCAATTCTTTTTCGTCAACTTTTATTCCTTTTGCTTCCGCCTCGTCTTGCATATTCAGCGCTACGATAACGGGCGCGTCAAGTTCTAACAGTTGTGTGGTAAGAAGTAAACTGCGTTCTAGATTTGTTGCGTCGACTATGTTGAGAATTAAATCGGGCTTTGAATTGAGTAAGTATCCGTTTGTGATTTGTTCGTCCACCGAGTAGGGCTTTAACGAATAGACTCCGGGGGTATCTACCACCGTTACGTCAGAATTATTGCGGTAAACGCCTTGCTTTTGTTCGACGGTAACACCCGGCCAGTTCCCGACTTTTTGATTGCTTCCCGTAAGTCTGTTAAACAGCGTGGTTTTTCCGCTGTTCGGGTTTCCGCACAAAGCAACCGTCAGTTTTTGTTTTTCGCTATTAGTCATCTTTTAACCTTGTTATTATAAAATATTTTGCCTCGCTTGCGCGGATACACAGTCGGTAGCCTCGCAGTGAAATCTCGAGTGGGTCTCCAAGCGGCGCTTTTTTGTCGACTTTGATTCGTGTGCCTGTAGTCAATCCCAACTCGGCAAGTCTGTCTTTAAGTTCTCCGTTTAAAGTACTGGCAGTTATGATATAGTCCGTATTTGTTCGGGCTTTATCTAATGTTAAAGCGGTAGGTATATTTTGGTCGGAAATTGTAGAAAAATCATTTGACATATCAGTATTCACCGTAGTATGATATGAAAGCTTGTCGCCCGATAGAGCAATTTGTTTAAATTGATAAGTAAATTGTTGAAGGCAGTCGGCAGTCTTATGTGAACGCCAAGAAAACAACTGTATTTTTAGGATATATAAAATGCCTTAAAAAACTTTAAAAAAGTTAATAAAAACAGTTGACACTAAATGCGCGTTATGATATTATAAGTAGGCTGTCGACAAGATAGCGCCACTGTTGTGGCAGAAAGGAACATTGACAACTGCATAAAACAATATAAAGTTTAGAGTAAAATCAAATATTAATCAAAGTGTTAATATGCAAAATCAATCAAACGATTTTTGCTGCAATGACGCAGAGTTAATAAGAGTAAATTTATTCAAGGATCTAAAATAGCTTGCGAAAGCAAGCGTATCGTAATTATACGATCAAGCTACGAAGAGCGTATGGAGGATGCCTTGGCACTAAGCGCCGAAGAAGGACGTGACAAGCTGCGATAAGCTACGGGGAACTGCAAATAAGTGTCGATCCGTAGATTTCCGAATGAGGAAACTCACTGCATTGAAGATGCAGTATCTTTACACGAATCAAATAGTGTACTGAGGGGAACCCGGTGAACTGAAACATCTCATTAACCGGAGGAAAAGAAAGTAAATTAACGATTCCGAGAGTAGTGGCGAGCGAAATTGGAAGAGCCCAAACTTTTAGTAGTGATATTAAAAGGGTTACGGACCCACAAATCATTAGACGTTGGTAGTTGAAGCGGTTGGAAAGCCGCGCCAGAGAGAGTGAAAGCCTCGTAAGCGGCATTGACGTTTAAGTGGTGGGTATCCAGAGTACCACAGGACACGTGGAATCCGGTGGGAATATGCGAGGACCATCTCGTAAGGCTAAATACGACCTAGTGACCGATAGAGTATAGTACCGTGAGGGAAAGGTGAAAAGAACCCCGGGAGGGGAGTGAAAGAGAACCTGAAACCATATGCTTACAAGCAGAGAGAGCACGACTTAACGTGTGATCTCGTACTTTTTGTAGAACGGACCGGCGAGTTACGATGTGTTGCGAGGTAAAGGCATTAAGTGCCGAAGCCGAAGCGAAAGCGAGTCTGATAAGGGCGATTTAGTAGCACGTCGTAGACCCGAAACCGAGTGACCTAACCATGGGCAGGTTGAAGCAGCGGTAAAACGCTGTGGAGGACCGAACACACGCCTGTTGAAATAGTCGGTGATGACCTGTGGTTAGCGGAGAAATTCTAATCGAACTCGGATATAGCTGGTTCTCCTCGAAATAGCTTTAGGGCTAGCGTCTAAATAAAGAGTATTGAAGGTAGAGCACTGAATGGGCTAGGGGACTTCACGGTTTACTGAACCTTATCAAACTTCGAATGTCAATTACTTGTTTTTAGGCAGTCAGACGGCGTGAGCTAAGTTTCGTCGTCAAAAGGGAAACAGCCCAGACCTACAGCTAAGGTCCCAAAGTTCAGGTTAAGTGGAAAAGGATGTATTGTTGCTTAGACAACCAGGATGTTGGCTTAGAAGCAGCCACTCATTCAAAGAGTGCGTAATAGCTCACTGGTCGAGTGACAACGCGCCGAAAATTATCGGGGCTAAAACCTGACACCGAAGCTTAGGAATTGGAGTAATCCAATTGGTAGAGGAGCAATGTATGCACGCTGAAGCCATATCGAAAGGGGTGGTGGAGAGCATACAAGAGAGAATGCCGGTATAAGTAGCGAAAGCGGAGTGAGAATCTCCGCCATCGAAAGTCTCAGGTTTCCTGGGGAAGGTTCGTCCTCCCAGGGTTAGTCGGGGCCTAAGTTGAGGGCGAAAGCCGTAGATGATGGACAGCAGGCAGATATTCCTGCACCGCCACGGGACGTTATTACTGATGCAATGACACAGAAGGATAGTCAGACCCACCCGGATGGTAAAGGGGGGCCGGCTCGCGAGGCCGGAGCGTAGTGAAGTACGCGCTCCGTTAAGGCTGGGCGTGTCCGGGGAACGAATTAAAGTAGTGGAAGCTGATGAATTCACGCTGGCGAGAAAAGTTGCTAAGGAGGAACGTGGTGCCCGTACCGCAAACCGACACAGGTAGACGATGAGAGAATCATAAGATGATCGGGATAACTCTTGTTAAGGAACTCGGCAAAATGACCCCGTAACTTCGGGAGAAGGGGTGCCACGCAAGTGGCCGCAGTGAAAAGTCCCAAGCAACTGTTTACCAAAAACACAGGTCTCTGCTAAAACGAAAGTTGAAGTATAGGGGCTGACGCCTGCCCAGTGCTGGAAGGTCAAGGAAGTGTAAATCGAAAGGTGAAGCATAGAACTTAAGCCCCAGTGAACGGCGGCCGTAACTATAACGGTCCTAAGGTAGCGAAATTCCTTGTCAGGTAAGTTCTGACCCGCACGAATGGCGTAATGATTTGGGAACTGTCTCAACAAGAGACCCGGCGAAATTGTAGTATGCGTGAAGATGCGTATTAACCTGCGACTGGACGGAAAGACCCCGTAGAGCTTTACTGTAACTTGGTATTGAATTTCGGCAACTGCTGTACAGGATAGGTGGGAGACTTGGAAGCGCGGGCGTCAGCTTGCGTGGAGTCATCCTTGGGATACCACCCTTCGGTTGCTGGGGTTCTAACGGTGTGCCGTGATCCGGGCACCGGACATTGCCAGGTGGGCAGTTTGACTGGGGCGGTCGCCTCCCAAAATGTAACGGAGGCGCCCAAAGGTTCCCTCAGAATGGTTGGAAATCATTCAAAGAGTGTAAAGGCAGAAGGGAGCTTGACTGCGAGACAGACATGTCGAGCAGATGCGAAAGCAGGGCTTAGTGATCAGGCGGTAGAGTATGGAATTGCCGTCGCTTAACGGATAAAAGTTACCTCGGGGATAACAGGCTGATCCCTCCCAAGAGTTCACATCGACGGAGGGGTTTGGCACCTCGATGTCGGCTCGTCACATCCTGGGGCTGTAGTAGGTCCCAAGGGTTCGGCTGTTCGCCGATTAAAGTGGCACGCGAGCTGGGTTCAGAACGTCGTGAGACAGTTCGGTCCCTATCCATCGTGGGCGTAAGATATTTGATGGGATCTGTCCCTAGTACGAGAGGACCGGGATGGACGTACCAATTGTGCACCAGTTGTTCCGCCTAGGAGCACGGCTGGGTAGCGAAGTACGGACGGGATAAACGCTGAAAGCATCTAAGTGTGAAACCCACCCAAAGATAAGATATCTCCTTAGATAAGACCCCTTGTAGACTACAAGGTTGATAGGTCGGAGGTGTAAGTGCAGTTAATGCATTGAGCTGACCGATACTAATAGGTCGAACGCTTGTTCAAATAATACGAACAAGCCTTGAATACAATCACAATACAAAACTCAATACACTAAGCTTTGTTGTCTATGCAGTTATCAATGTTCCTTTTAAGTAATCCGATTACAAAGCGTTTAACGCTTGTAAATACCATTGCGGTGATTTAGCCTTGGGGGTCCACCTGTTCTCATACCGAACACAGAAGTTAAGCCCCAAAGCGCCTAGGGTACTTGGCGGGGCACTGCCCGGGAGAGTAAGGTTTTGCCGCATCCAGTAAAAACCATCAACATTAGTTGGTGGTTTTTTTAATGTTAGAATTGTGATATGTGAAAACGCCAAGTACCCAATGCGCGCATAGAAGTTGGTAAGTTTTTCAAGGGCTAAATATGGCGAACGAAGTGAGACATATTTACAATGTAAAATTCAAATGTTCGAATAAGTAAAAGACAATCGCGACAAAAGGGGTGGCGGGGTATTCTTGTTAAGGATAGTTCTATTCTATAGCATTACAATGAAAGCGTGAATTATTTCCTAAAAATACTTTAATTCGCGAATTATTTTCAGTTTATTTTCATATTTTGTACTAATATGCTTGACTGCAATGGGGGGGGGTATGTTATACTGTTTCTATCCAATATTTATTACAAAAGGAGATGCAATATGAAAACAGCGGCTAAGGTATTCATTATTATCGGTATGATTGTTGGATTCTGGATGATTTTGCCTCTTATTTTCGGCGGAATTACTCTTTCTAAGATGAAGACAGCTACTAAGAAAGATGATATTACTACTTGGGCAGTTTTGACTTTACTGTTTTGTAATTTGCTCGGCGGAATCTTCCTTCTTTGCACGAAAGACGAAGATTATGCTCCTGCAACAACAGTAGAGACAGCAGAAACACAAGAATAATTCTAAAAAAAGGCTCCGCTTATGTCGGAGTCTTTTTTTTGTGTTTGAGACCAAAACAATCGGATAATTCAACCCCGTGAAATTTTTTTTAAATATTATTTTAAAAAGTGCAGTTTAAAGCATAAATTATAAGTCAATGTTAATTTTCATTGCTCTTTTTTTGCGCAATGGCGGCGTATAACTGCAAAGATAAAAATACAATCCGCTAAAAACTTGACATTATCAGCGTATGAACTGTTGTTGCATTTGTATAATTTGTGTGATACAATAGTCAAAAATAGATAATCTAAAGTATATACAAAGGAACAATTAAAAGTCGATGTCTACTCGATAATAATTTTTTTGATAACGCGGACTTTTGACTTGTTTAAATACTGAATACGAGACTCTAAAAAATGATAAGACTAAAAGCAATAACTTCCGATGACAAACTGTACAAATGGGCAATAGCATTGCTTGCAGAAAGTTTCCCTGAGTGCGAACGCCGTGATAGTAAATTACAATTAAAAGTAATGGAGCATCCGCATTATAAGCTTGAGGCTATAACTGACGACAATGTTCCTGTGGGAGTTGTGGGTTATTTTGATACTCCTGACTTTATTTATTTTGAAAACTTTTGTATATTGTCGGATAAACGCAACGGCGGATACGGTAGCGCAGCACTGCGGCTCCTTACGGAAAATTTACAAAAGCCGTTTATTTTGGAAGCGGAAATACCGCAAGACGACATAACCCGCAGACGTATAGAATTCTATAAACGAAACGGAATGGCTGTCAATACATTTAGTCATATTCAACCCCATTACCGTAAAAATGACGAAGATTTGCCACTTTTAATTTTAACGTACGGAAAACCCATTACGCAGGCGCAATATGACGGATTTAGAAAGTATTTGGATTGTAATGTGGATGTAGGCGGATCTTGGTACGCGCAAAATGTTTGAAATTTCTATACCATATATTAGTAGTAAAAAACAATATGACAGTTAACAAATAATAAAATTTTATTTTACGGCGAAAGTTTATGCTTTCGCCGTTTTCTATTGCAAAATAAAACTTGCCGTTAGCGACAGCGGTGTTCAAAAGATTTATCTGTGTTGAAGTCTTTTGTTTGAGCAGAGTGGGAACCGCGCAAGAAGCATTGGATAAATTTAATCGATAGCCGTAAGCAAATTCCATACAAAATAACGGCAAGGCAAGTCGCGCAATTGAAAAAAACAAGTGTTTATACTTTGCTAATAGAAATTGCTCGTTTATACCTTTCCTTTCCGCAAAGTTTGTTCTTTTTCTGTTTCAATGTTTAAAATTCGACAGGTTTAAAGATTTATATTTTATAAAAAGTTAAAGTAGTTTGCCGTTTACAATGTAGAAGAAAAACACATCAATGTTTTTGCTGTGTTCTTTAAAATTATGTGTGCGATGATATGTTCGCTTTGTGCAATGAAGTGCAGTGATTTCTTTGAGATAACAATTTCCGTAGGCGTAATATTCCGTGTCGAAAGTGTGAATGCATTTGTTGACGCATTCTGCAGTCAAAGCCGTATAGCAGAAGTATGACAGTATAGCACGGTGTCGGGAAAAGTGTGAAAGATGAACTCTTTCGATGAGGAATACTAATTTTACATTGTTGACCGCAATATACTGATATTAAGCGACAACCCTAATATCCAAATCTAAAAATATCAAAAAAACACGAAAAAACACAAAAAAAATTAAAAATGGGTATTGACACGGGGGGGGGTATTAGTGGTACAATAGTGTTACCAAAGTGTTTAAAAGTTTTTATAATAAATCAATTAGCCGATATATTTGTTTTTCTTTGAATTTTTAACACAAGTAAGTGTTATAAATAAAAAAATCAGGAGGAGAAAATATGAAAAAAGTTCTTGCAACGCTTTTAGTAGTGGTACTTGTTGTAACAGCTATCGCTATGATTGCTTGCGATCAAAAAAAGAGCGAAGTTCAAAAAATTATTGAACAAGCGCAATCAATGACGATGGAGGAACTTGGCAGAAAAGCCATAGAAGAATCCAACGGTAAAACGTTTAGCGGTATCGGTAACTCAAGCCGCGGTAAGACGGCGGGACCTGCTTTTGTTAAATATCTTCAAACATTAGACTCAACATATAACGTTACATTTGACTGGCAGCAACCTAAAAATAACACAATTTTTGAAGCACTGGAAACAGACAGTAAAAAACCCGCGGGTGAATTTGCTGTAACTTTGATTCAAGACGGCAATCAAATTGAATCCAAAATGGTGCAAACCGGTATTTTGGATAGATTTATCCCCAAAGCTTGGGCGGACGCGAATAAAACAACTGCAAGCGAATATAAAGGATATCTTGCGCTTCAAACCTTGAACAAAGTATTTATGTTCAATAATACGGGAAGTAAGACCTTTACAAACGTTTGGGACTTCGTAGCAGAAGGCGAACACGGTCTGTTTATGGACGTTGACAGTGAAGTAGTAGGCAAAAACTTCCTTTATATGCTTACTCAAAAAGATTATGCGGACGACCTTAAAGCGGCTTATGACGCTATGCCCGCAGGCGCTGCAAAGACGAGAATTCAAACAACTGCCGACGCTCTTACGAACGACGCTAAAACATTGAAACTTCAAGGCGAAAACGGCAAGTATGCTCTTGCTTGGATTAAACTTTGGGTGGAAAGTTACAATAAAGAAACAGACGACGGTCCTATCTGTAACCAATTGGTATCTTCAAGCGCAACAGACAAATTCGGTCTTTTGGTTTATTCTAAACTCCGTTCTGTTGAGGAAAGCGGAAGCGTTTCTAAAAACAATATTACCGTTGCCGCTTATCAAGACGGTTATACAGGTTTCGGCGGCTACGGATATTGTCATTATATGTTTGTAACAGATAACAGCCCGTTGCCTTGGACGGCTTGCGCGTTTATTGCATATATTACTTGCACGCAAGACGGTTTTGAAGCTTGGGGTAAGGATATAGGCGGTTATTCGTCAAATCCCGAAGTTGCTAAAGCAAACGACGAAAAACACCATCATTCTACAGGCGGAATGGATACTGACGGAACAACGGTTTTGTTTGCCGCTCTTAACGACAAAGGATATGATTGGTGGGAACAAAAACTTATAATTGAAGATCCCGAATACTGCGCAAGCGTTGCTTTCACGGTTGGACCTTGGATTGATAAATTAACAAAATACAACAAATAGTTTATTAACTGTTTAATAAATTTTAAGTTTAATCTGCACGGAGTCGGACACGTCCGACTCCGTGTTGGAGGTTATATGACATATCAAAATTTAGCAAAGGCAAGCGCATCGAAAATACGGTTAAACAAGATAAAAACTTTCTTTATGCAACCGCATAACGTTATACTGATTGTTATGGGCATACTTTGCACTATGACAACGGTATTCCCGATGATTGCTATTTTGGAAGATACAATCAAAATCCATCCGGGCACAATTGAAACATGGTGGGCGGAAAAAGGAAGCGGTTATACGTTTGCAAGTTATAAGCATTTGTTTTTCGGCGACTTGGCTGTAACGAATCTTTGGCGTCCGTTGCTAAACACGTTGGTAGTGGCGGCGTGTTCTTGTTTGGCGGCGATATTATTCGGCGGTGTTTTTGCCTTTTTAGTAACTAGAACTAATTTGAAATTTAAAAAATATTTAAGCGCTATATTTATTTTTCCTTACATAATGCCGCAATGGACCTTGGCAATGGTTTGGAAAAATTTATTTAACAGCAATGCTGTTACCGGCGGAAGCGACGGTTTACTTGCTTCGCTGTTCGGTATAAAGATGCCGTTATGGTGGTGTCAGGGAATTTTTCCGTGTATTATAGTTTTGGGGCTTCACTACTCAGCATTTGCATACATACTCATAGGCGGTATTTTCCGTAATATGGACTCGAATCTGGAAGAAGCGGCGACAATACTTGATACGCCGAAATATAAGACTATGTTCCGTATTACTCTACCTATGGTTAAACCTGCAATACTGTCCACAGTATTGCTGGTTTTCGGGAGTTCTATGGGCAGTTATCCTGTTCCGCATTATCTGAACTTGACAACCTTATCTACAAAATACATAGGCTTAAAAAGCGCGTATACGGCGCAGTCAAGTATTCTTGCCGTTATAATGATGGTTTTAGGCGTAGTTATTCTTATTCTTAATCAGCGCAGTTTAAAGAGCCGTAAAAATTATACTACTGTAACGGGGAAGTCGGGACAGATATCAAAGATAAATTTAGGCAAAGTCGGCAAATATGTGATAGGAGTTTTACTGATAATTTTTACATTCTTTACAAGTATTTATCCTATTATTTCTTTTGCTTTTGAAACGTTTTTGCCTAATCCCGGAGACTACAGTTTCCTTAAAACGTGGAACTTTAAAGATTTGACGACAAAATGGTGGATTTATAACGATCCGACGGGTGAAGCGGGACTGTACGGACAGATGGGAATTTTGTTCAATAAAACTATATGGCAAGCATACGGCGGAACAATGCTGGTATCTTTGATATGCGCTCTTTGCTCGGGTACGCTCGGTACGCTTATCGGATATGCCGTTTCTAAAAAGCGCCGAGACAGATACGCCAATTACGTAAATAACGTAGCGTTTATTCCATATTTAATGCCGTCTATTGCAGTCGGTATTGCATTTTTCAAATTGTTGTGTAATCAATATTTCAGTTTGTACAACACTTATACATTGCTGATAATAGCAGGAACGGTCAAGTATATTCCGTTTGCAAGCCGAAGTTCACTCAATTCAATGCTGCAAATCAGCGGAGAAATTGAAGAATCGGCAATCATACAGGATATTCCTTGGTTTAAACGTATGTTCTGCATAATAATACCCATTCAGAAAAGTTCAATTCTAAGCGGATTTTTATTGCCGTTTATAACTTGTATCAGAGAACTTTCGTTGTTTATGATGCTCAGCGGTATAGGTACGATATTTGCGACAACAATGGACTATTTTGACGAAATGGGACTTGCGGCGTTTTCAAGCGGAATGAACTTGATTTTGATTATTACTGTTTTAGTTTGTAACGCTGTAATTAACAAACTGACCGGTGCTAGTTTGGACGAAGGAATAGGCGGCTAGACGCAAACAAAGTATTGCGTGCTTTGCGCCTGCTGTTCAATAATCTGTTTAAAAACGCTTAGCCGTATTAACGGTAAAAAACGTTATTGCGGAAAGCGTAAAACAATTTTAAATTTGTGATAAGGAGAGCATTTTATATGCCTGAAATAATTTTAACTGACGTAACAAAGAGATGGGGCAATTTTTACGCTGTTGAGCATCTCGATTTAAAAATAGAAAACAATGCGTTTGTAACGCTTTTAGGACCGTCCGGCTGCGGAAAAACGACAACGCTCCGTATGATTGCAGGGTTGGAAACGCCGACAAGCGGACGAATAGTCATAGGCGACAGAGTTGTATTTGACAGTGAAATGGGAATAAATATTCCGCCCAATAAACGTAAAGTCGGATTCTTGTTTCAAAACTATGCATTGTGGCCTAATATGACGGTGTATCAAAATATTTCTTTCGGTCTTACTAATATCAAAGACATTATGCCGAAAGTTTCGTTTGAAGCGCGTGTTGCAGCCAGAATAATAGAGATTGTAAAAGATTGGAAAAAGATCGTTGACATAGCAAAGGATTGTCTTGACAAAAAAGGACAGATTAACAAGGACAAATATCATCTTAAGTTAATCGATACTTATACCGTATCCCTTATGACTGCAAAAAAACTTGCTTCGTACTGTTTTGATACTGCGGATAATCCGCAAGAAAAGGCAGACCAGGCCGTGGCGGAAATGGAAAAGATTATTGCGGCGGAAAATGCCGCGGCAGAAAAAAGCGGTTGCAGTTTGAACGAAAACTACGAATATGTAAAGAACGGCGAAGTAGTGCAGGAAAAACGCAAATTATCTAAGGAAGAAGTCGATTTGTCCGTTCGCCGAGTATCGCGTATTGTTAAAATAGGTATGTTTATGGATAGATATCCGGCAGAGCTTTCGGGCGGACAGCAACAGCGTGTTGCAATAGCGCGCACGCTTGCGCCTGAACCGTCGGTATTGTTTATGGACGAACCGTTATCTAACCTTGACGCAAAACTCCGTTTGGAAATGCGTAGCGAACTTCAACGTTTGCATTTGGATACGGGTAGTACCTTTGTTTACGTTACTCACGACCAAATGGAAGCGATGACGCTTGCTACGTCGATTTGTCTTATCGATAACGGAGTTTTACAGCAGTACGACGCGCCGTTGACTGTATACAACCGTCCCAATAACACGTTTGTTGCCGATTTTGTAGGTAACCCGTCAATCAACTTTGTAGAAGCGTCTTGTAAGGCAAAAGAAGGGGCATTAGAGTGTAAAATATTTGACAATTATAAAGTAATTTTTACACCTAACGAAAAACTTGACCTTTCAGAATGGCAGGCAAAAGACCGCGAACTTGACGAAGAAAAAGAACGTAGAAGAAAGGAACAACTTGCCGATAAGCATAATGTGGAAAAAGGCAACAAAGACGTACGCTTCAAGTGTCATATTGCAAAAGTCGACGAAAGCGAAATCGAAGAAGAGCGTGAAATTACCGATAACGATTTGATTATCGGCATTCGTCCCGAAGCGGTAAAAATTTCTACCAAGGGTACGCTTGAAGGTGAAATTTACAGCGCAATGCCCACAGGAATGGAAACTACCGTTCGCGTGCGCATCGGAGATTATCTGATTACGGGAGTAATATTCGGCGGTATAACATATAAACTCGGTCAAAAAGTAAAACTGAACATCGACGGCGACGGCATTATGTTGTTCAGCCAACGCTCGGGACGCTTTATTACAACAGGCACATTGAAGTAAGATAGTAGTAAATCTAAAAAAGGTTTGCAATATTTATTGCAAACCTTTTTACTATTTAAAAATGAAAAAATATTTTTATATTTATTTTTTGATTGTGAAACCCGTGAAACTTTGACTATTGACCGACAAAGTGGTAGTATATATGAGTATATTTTTGCCCATAGGGGAAATTTTGCGCTTTTTTGGCTTAAAACGCTTAAAATTTGATTGTTTTAGACGTTTTAATCTGTTAAAACCGTAATAAATTTTACCTTGCGGGAAGTTTACATCGGGTTATTGACAAAATAACACATTGTAAGCGACTTTGCAACAATTTCAGCCAAATTTATTGAAAATTTTTTTTGAGGAGTTTTGTCAATGCCACAAGACATCAAAACCGTTAAATACGGTAATCACGAAAGAAAATCTTTTTCTAAGACAAGGGAAGTACTTCCTTTGCCTAACTTGATTGAGGTGCAAAAGTCAAGTTACAAAATGTTCCTTGACCAAGGTATCCGCGAAGTATTTGAAGATTTTTCGCCTATCGAAGACTTTGCAGGACACTTCCGTTTGGAATTTCTCGATCACAGATTGGACGCTACGCCCAAGTATACCGAAGCGGAATGCCGTTTGCGCGACGCGACGTATGCAAGTCCTCTCCGTTTGACTGTACGCCTTACCAATAAAGGAACAGGCGAATTTGTCGATCAGGAAGTATTTATGGGCGATTTTCCGCTTATGACGGAAACGGGTAGTTTTATTATCAACGGCGCTGAACGCGTAATCGTTTCGCAACTTGTCCGCTCTCCCGGCGTTTATTGCGAATCGACGTTGGATAAAAACGGTAAGCCCGTTTACAATACTACGGCTATGCCCAGCCGCGGTGCATGGTTGGAGTTCGAACACGATTCAAACAACAATATTCTGTATGTACATATTGACCGTAACAGAAAGTTACCTGTAACTGTGTTGTTACGCGGAGTTTTGCATAATGCATTGGGCGAAGGCGTTCGTAGCGCAAACTATATAGCCCAAACGTTTGAATACGATCCTGTGCTTGCTTTGACTTTCGTAAAAGACGATACGGCTACCGACCAAGAATCGCTTGTCGAAATTTACAAGCGTTTGCGTCCCGGTGAAATTCCCACAGACGAATCGGTTCAAAAAACGTTGAACGACTTACTGTTTGACGCGAAGCGTTACGATCTTGCCCGTGTAGGACGTTATAAATATAACAAAAAATTGTCTCTTGCAACGCGTATCGAAGGTTTGACATTGGGCGAAGACGTAGAAGTCAATTTGCTTACATTTGCCAAGTATACGCGTTTGACTCGCGAACAGGCGGAACTCATAGCCAAAAGCGGCGTGATAAGTTCTATCAAGTTGTTGAATGCTCAAGGTATTACGGTAGATGTAGCAGTTTCCGATAACGACGGTTTTTATTCTGACGTGGTAGACGGTTATCTTGACGCGGCCGTTACTGTACCTTACAAACGTGTTATTGTCGCAGGAACCGTACTTACCGCATCGGACGCTTTTGATATTCAGCATAGCGGTGTAAACGAAATACACACTTCCGAGACAACTTGCGAAGAATTGCTTACGGTTCACGGTTCTACTAATTTGCGCGATTACGAAAAAGTTCTGTCCGGTCATCTCGGTTGCGTTGTAATGTCGGGAGAAGGCGTTATAGATATCGATGACCAAAAAATAGATGTCAGCGGCAGAGTATTGGTAGAATTACCGAAGTCTACTTATGAAGAGCGTAAGGGAGAAGTGCTTGTTTCGGAAGCGGCTAAGATTGCTTTCGAGAACGGGTTAAATCTCTATAAGTCAAAGACCGCAGGCGTAATAATTATGGCAAAAGTTTGCCCGAGAGTTAAAATTATGGGCAACGGAGTGGTTGATGCGGCAACTTTCGCTACCACCGTTGACGCGCGTTTTGTTAATCTCGATTTTAAAGCGTGCGGTTTGTACGAGGCTGTTAATTGCGAAGTCTTGCGTGAAATTTTGTCCGCAGGTTTATCTATAGAAGATACTGTTGACGCCTTGAAATCCCGCAAAGACGAACTTATAGCGAAACACGTTACGCGTGCCGATATTATTGCGACTATTAACTACAATTTGTGTATGAAGTACGGTATCGGTACTGCCGACGATATTGACCACTTGGGCAACCGCCGCGTACGTTCTATCGGCGAATTGTTGCAAAACCAATTCCGTATAGGTATCTCCCGTTTGGAAAGAGTTATCCGCGAAAGAATGGCAATTCAGGAACCGGGCAAGGCTACGCCGCAATCGCTTATTAACGTGCGTCCCGTAAGCTCTGCAATAAAAGAATTTTTCGGTTCTTCGCAGTTGTCTCAATTTATGGATCAATCCAACCCGATTGCCGAACTTACTCACAAACGTAAGTTATCCGCATTGGGACCGGGCGGTTTGAACCGCGACAGAGCGACATTTGAGGTCCGCGACGTTCACTACACTCACTACGGAAGAATGTGCCCGATAGAAACTCCCGAAGGACAGAATATCGGTCTTATTACGTCTCTTGCAGGTTATGCCCGTATTAACGAATACGGATTTATCGAAGCGCCTTACTGCAGAGTTGACAGAATACACAATACTGTTACCGATACTGTTGAATATTTATCGGCTGACGAAGAAGATAAGTACATTATCGGACAAGCTAACGAACCGTTGGACGGTAACGGATACTTTGAAAACGAACGTATCACTTGCCGCCGCAGGGAAGAAATTTTGGAATTCCCGCGCGAAAAAGTGGATTATGTCGACGTATCTCCGAGACAGCTTATTTCGGTTGCTACAAGTTTGATTCCTTTCTTGGAAAACGACGATACCAACCGCGCATTGATGGGCAGTAACATGCAACGTCAGGCAGTGCCTCTTATCAGCCCCGAAGCGCCCATAGTAGCGACGGGTATTGAAGCCCGTATTGCCTACGACTCGGGCGTAATGGTAATTGCCGAACAGGCAGGTACGGTTTTGAGAGCATCTGACAGTAAAATTATCGTACAGGCCGATAACGGAAGTTTGCAAGAGTATGCTTTGAAGAAATTTATCCGTTCTAACCAAGGTACTTGCATAAATCAAAAAATTATTGTTAAAACAGGCGACCGCGTAGAAAAAGGACAAGTTTTGGCTGACGGTCCCAGTACCGACGGCGGCGAACTTGCTCTCGGACGCAATATGATGATAGGCTTTATGACGTGGGAGGGCTACAACTACGAAGACGCGGTATTGCTGTCGGAAAAATTAGTTAAAGAAGACGCCTTTACGTCAATCCATATCGAAGAACACGAAATCGAATCCCGCGAGACAAAACTCGGACCGGAAGAATTTACCAGAGATATACCTAATGTCGGTGAGGACGCTTTAAAAGACCTTGACGAAAACGGAATTATCCGTATCGGCGCGGAAGTTCATCCCGGAGATATTTTGGTAGGTAAGGTTACTCCTAAAGGAGAAACGGACGCAACCCCCGAAGAAAAATTGCTTAGAGCGATATTCTCGGAAAAAGCCCGTGAAGTCAGAGACACCTCTCTGCGCGTACCTAACGGCGAAGGCGGAATTGTTGTAGACGTAAAAGTGTTTACCCGTGAAAACAAAGACGAACTTGACCCCGGCGTAAGCAAACTTGTAAGAGTGTATATTGCTCAAAAGCGTAAAATCTCCGTCGGCGACAAAATGGCAGGCCGTCATGGTAACAAGGGCGTTGTTTCACGCATTTTGCCGGAAGAGGATATGCCGTTTATGGAAGACGGTACTCCGCTTCAAATTGTTTTAAACCCGTTGGGTGTTCCTTCGCGTATGAATATCGGACAGGTTTTGGAAGTTCACTTGGGACTTATCTCAAAAATGCTCGGTTGGAACATTGCTACTCCCGTATTCGACGGCGCGACAGAGGAAGAAATACGCAGATTGTTTGAAGAAAACGGAATGGTAAACCCTGAAACGGGTAAGGTTGACGGTAAAGTTCAACTTTACGACGGACGTACGGGCGAACCGTTTGAAAACAGAGTTACGGTAGGTTATATGTACTACTTGAAACTCGTTCACTTGGTAGACGACAAAATTCACGCAAGAAGCACAGGTCCTTACAGCCTTGTTACGCAACAGCCTTTGGGCGGTAAAGCGCAATTCGGCGGCCAGCGTTTCGGTGAAATGGAAGTTTGGGCTTTGGAAGCGTACGGCGCCGCAAACGTATTGCAGGAAATTTTGACTGTAAAATCGGACGACGTTGTAGGAAGAGTTAAGACATACGAAGCCATCGTTAAGGGAGAAAATATTCCCGATCCCGGAATTCCCGAAAGCTTTAAGGTTCTTATTAAAGAATTGCAGTCGTTGGCTCTTGACGTTAAAGTATTGTCTGCAGACAACGAAGAAATTATTGTCCGCGATTCTACCGACGATGAAGCCGACTACAACGAAATTATGCTTGCCGAACAGGAAGAACGCAAGCAGGCTATGCACAGATTTAGCGATGACGACGAAATCTCGCTCGGCTCTGTCGGCGATCAAACCGAATTTGACGATAGCGACGACGATTTCAGTCTTGACAGTTTGTTTGATGACGGCGACGACGTTTTGGGCGATTTGTTCAGCGACGGTAAAGACGGAGACGCTATAGAGGACGAAGAAAACCTCAGCGAAGAAGGTCTTGACAGTTTGCTTGACGCCTTAGGCGGCGATCTCGACGAAGACGATGACGATGACATCGACTTGTTTGATGAAGACGAAAACGAATAATAAGGGAGGAAACGTAAATGAGTAACGAATCAATAATTACCGGACAATCTATATCAACGTTGCGTTCCAATACGTTAGCTAGAACGGGACTTATGAATGACTTCGATTCTATCCGTATCGGTATTGCCTCTCCCGAAAAAATTCGCGAGTGGTCTTACGGAGAAGTGAAAAAGTCCGAAACAATTAACTACCGCACGCAAAAACCCGAAAAGGACGGTCTGTTCTGCGAAAGAATATTCGGACCTGTCAAGGACTGGGAATGTCATTGCGGTAAATACAAGAGAATACGTTATAAAGGAGTAGTGTGCGAAAAGTGCGGCGTTAAAGTTACAAAATCTAAGGTGCGTCGTGAACGCATGGGACATATCGAACTTGCCGCTCCTGTATCGCATATTTGGTACTTCCGCGGAACACCGTCGAGAATGGGGCTTATTTTGGATATGTCTCCTAAATATCTCGAACAACTTATTAACTTCCAAAGTTATGTTGTAATCGATCCGATGCAAAGCGGAATGATGTACAAGCAGATACTCACTATGAGCGAGTACCGCGAAGCGCAAGCAAAAGCCAAGGCTGACCCGAATATGAATTTCCGCGCAGGTACAGGCGCGGAAGCGGTCAGAGAACTGTTGCAAAATATCGATTTGGAAGCGGAAAGCAAAGAACTCCGCGATACGCTTGCAAAAACAAATCAAGGCGCTAAAAAGGTAAGAGCAATCAAACGCTTGGATATAGTAGAAGCGTTTAGAAAAAGCGGCAACCGTCCCGAATGGATGATTTTGACGGTTTTGCCCGTATTGCCGCCCGAACTCAGAGCAATGGTGCCTCTTGACGGCGGAAGATACGCTACAAGCGACCTTAACGACTTGTACCGCAGAGTTATCAACCGTAACAACCGTTTAAAGAGACTTATTGAAATCAATGCACCCGAAATTCTTATCAATAACGAAAAACGTATGTTGCAAGACGCTGTTGACAGCTTGCTGGATAACAGCCGCAGTAAACGTCCGCAAACCGGTGCGGGTAACCGCGAACTCAAATCGCTATCGGGACTTCTGCGCGGTAAGCAAGGACGTTTCCGTCAAAACTTGCTCGGTAAGCGCGTAGACTATTCGGGACGTTCGGTTATTGTAGTTGGACCTGAGCTTAAACTTCATCAATGCGGTATTCCTAAGGAAATGGCTTTGGAATTGTTTAAACCGTTTGTTATGAAAAAGTTGGTTGAAAGCGGACAATGCCACAACGTGAAATCTGCTAAAAAACGCGTTGAGCGTGCAGACGCTAAGGTTTGGGATATTTTGGAAGGCGTAATTAAAGACCATCCCGTTATGCTTAACCGCGCGCCGACATTGCACAGGCTTTCTATTCAGGCATTTGAACCCGTTCTTATCGAAGGTAGAGCAATTAAATTGCATCCGCTTGCTTGTACGGCATTCAACGCCGACTTCGACGGAGACCAAATGGCGGTGCACGTTCCTCTTTCGATAGAAGCGCAAACCGAAGCGAGATATTTGATGCTTGCGGCAAACAATATTTTGAAATTGTCAGACGGTAAACCCGTTATTTCTCCCACGCAGGATATGGTACTCGGTTGTTATTATCTTACGACTGTACGCTGCGATGTGGACAAAACGAAGAAACTTATCGAATTGTACGATGAAACGCGTAAACAACGCGCTTTGACGGAAGACGAGCTTGCAATACTGCGTGAAGGCAAATATTATACGAGTTTTGACGAAGCGTATGAGGCATATGTTGCCAAGGATATTGCTTTGCAAACGGTTGTTAATATTAAACTTGACGACGGTAGAAAAATTTGGACAACGGTCGGACGTCTGATATTCTGTCAGGCTATATATTACGATTATACGGATTCTTCTGCAGAAAAGGACGATCAATATATTACCGATCCCGAAGTCTTGGCGCAAAAGGCATTTGAAAGACGTACTTTGGGTATCCGTCAGGAAATCACAAAGGATATGATAGGCAATCCCAAGAGTTATCTTATCGGTAAAAAACAGTTATCTCAAATCGTTGAAAAATGCTTTAAATTGCGCGGAACAACGCCTACGGCGACAATGTTGGATAACGTTAAAGCGTTAGGCTACAAGTACAGTACAATCAGCGGACTTACGACTAGCGTTTTCGATATGAATATACCTTCAGAGAAGAAAACAATACTTGACGAAGCGGGTAAACGCGTTGTTGAAATCGAAGAAGAATATAACGAAGGTTTCTTAACGGAAAACGAACGTTATAAGTCGGTTATAGACGTTTGGAAAGACGCCGCCGCTAAAGTAGAAACGTTGGTTAAAGACGTAATGGAAGAAGACAATCCCATTTGGATGATGGCAGACTCGGGCGCCCGCGGTAGTATGAACCAGATTCGTCAGTTGTGCGGTATGCGCGGACTTATGAGCGACCCTTCGGGACGTACAATCGAGTTGCCCGTTAAGGCGTGCTTCCGTGAAGGATTGTCGGTGCTCGAATACTTTATTTCGTCGCACGGCGGACGTAAAGGTTTGGCGGATACGGCGCTTAAAACGGCAGACTCGGGTTACCTTACCCGTCGTTTAGTAGACGTAGCGCAAAACGTTATTGTCCGTGAAGAAGACTGTTCTGCAGGAAGTCGTCCGCAAGGTATGTGGATAGAGGCTTTCCGCGGTTCGGGTAAAGACGAAATTATAGAGAAGTTTGAAGACCGTATTATAGGTAAATACGTTATAGACGACGTTGTTAATCCTGCTACAGGTGAAATAATTTGCCGCGGCGATACTATGATAAACGACGACTTGGCTCGTGAAATAGTTAAGGCGGGAATTAACAAGCTGTATATGAGAACAGTGCTTACTTGCCGCAGCGAACACGGTGTTTGCTGTAAGTGCTACGGAGCCAATATGGCAACGGGCAAACCCGTTAATCTCGGTGAAGCGGTTGGCGTAATTGCCGCTCAATCTATCGGCGAACCGGGAACACAGCTTACAATGCGTACATTCCACACCGGCGGTGTTGCAACGTCAGACGATATTACACAAGGTTTGCCGCGCGTAGAAGAGTTGTTTGAAGCGCGTAAACCCAAGGGATGCGCTGTAATCTGCGAAGTCAACGGAACGGCATCTATACCTACTAATACGGATAAGAAAATTGTACGCGTAACGGACGCTCAAGGTAAAGTAACCGATTACGCTATACCTTATACATCGCGAATCAAAGTTCACGACGGAGATAAGGTTGAAAGCGGAACTCCTTTGACCGAAGGTTCGATTTATCCGCAAGACTTGTTGTCTACAAAGGGCTTGCGTGCTGTAGAAGAATATCTTGTTAAAGAAGTTCAGGCAACATACCGTACCAACGGCGTAGAAATTAACGACAAACACGTTGAGGTTATTGTCCGTCAAATGTTGCGTAAAGTCCGTATAGAGGACGCGGGTACTACCGATATGTTGCCGGGTGAAGTAGTGGATATCTTTAAGTTTGAAGAAGAAAACAACAAGGCTTTGGAAAACGACGGAGTTCCCGCTTACGCAAAGAGAATTCTTCTCGGTATTACTAAAGCAAGTTTGGCTACGGACAGTTTCCTGTCGGCGGCATCCTTCCAAGAAACGTCGAGAGTACTTACTGAAGCCGCAATCAAGAATAAGTGCGATCCTTTGTACGGCTTGAAAGAAAACGTAATTATAGGCAAGATGATTTCGGCGGGTACGGGCCTTAACCGTTACAGAGAAATGGAACTCGTTCCCAAAACGGAAACGGAAATCGTAGAAGAATAATTACGTTATGTAATAAAAATTAAACTGAGCAGTCAAGATTAAACGCTTGACTGCTTTCTGTTATTTTGTTAAAATATACATTGGTGTTTTATGGCTAACGACAATTTACAATTAGTTATAGGCAAACGGCAGATTCTTCGCGAATTGAAAAAAAACAATATCGCGGAAATAATGATTGCTTCCGATGCAGAACAACAGTATATATATTCCCTGATAGACGCGGCAACGGAATACGATGTTAAGTATTCTATAAGCGGAACAATGGAAAGTTATGCGGCTCAGTACAATGTCGATGTTCCGACAGGCGCGATAGGTATATTGAAGTAAAGGTCGGTAAACACTTTTATTTGATACAGTCAACCGTTAAGGTTGTTGTATATACGGACTCGTTTTAGAGTTTCGACTGTTCACTATTGAAAGGAGGTAAAAAAATGGCAACAATTAACCAATTGATCAGACAAGGTAGAAGAAGCGAAGCGGAAAAGAGCAAATCGCCTTTGTTGGACAGCTGTCCTCAAAAACGCGGCGTTTGTTTGAACGTTACTACGACTTCTCCCAAAAAGCCTAACTCTGCTCTCCGTAAGATTGCGCGTGTACGCCGTACCAACGGTATGGAAGGAACGTGCTATATCCCCGGTGAAGGTCATAACCTTCAAGAGCACAGCGTTGTTTTGATTCGCGGCGGACGTGTTAGAGACTTGCCCGGTATCCGTTACCACATTATCCGTGGAACACTCGATACTGCAGGCGTTGCTAACCGTAGACAGGCGCGTTCTAAGTACGGCGCAAAACGTCCTAAGAAATAAACTTAGAACGAAACTTTTACAGTTCAATTGGTGAATAGTCGGAAGTTTTAATTTTGACTTTTCGCCGAGTAAGCAGTATGTCGGCGGGTTATCCCGCTGTGAGACAGAAGTTTCTCCGCAATTATTTTGCGTCGAGTTGGCTGTATTTGGTAAAAAACAAAATTAAAAAACAAAATCTAAAAGGAGGAAACGAAGATGCCTAGAAGAAGCGGTGTCCCCAAAAGGGACGTTCTACCCGATCCCGTTTACGGCAGCAAAGTTGTAACAAAAGTTATCAACCAAGTTATGCTTGACGGTAAAAAGGGTACTGCTCAGGAAATTGTTTACGGCGCTTTTGACGAAATCAAAAACCGCACGGGACAAGATCCTATGGAAGTATTTAACAAAGCAATCAATAATCTTATGCCTATGCTCGAATGTAAAGCAAGACGCGTAGGCGGCGCGAACTATCAAGTACCTATGGAAGTCAGACCCGAAAGACGTCAGACTTTGGCTATCAGATGGTTGGTATTATTTGCCCGTAAGCGCAGCGACAGATATATGTATCTGAGACTCGCAAACGAACTTATGGACGCCTACAACGAACAAGGCGGCGCGTTTAAGAGAAAAGAAGAAATGCATCGTTCTGCCGAAGCAAACAAAGCGTTCGCGCATTTCAGATGGTAATATAGAAGAGAGAGTGAGAGAGAACAATGGCAAGAATTTATCCTTTGCAAAATGTGCGTAATATAGGTATTATGGCGCATATAGACGCAGGAAAAACAACAACAAGCGAAAGAATTCTGTTTTTTTCGGGTAAAACCCGTAAAATAGGTGAGACGCACGAAGGTACTGCCGTTATGGACAGTATGGCTCAAGAACAGGAACGCGGTATTACTATCGCGTCTGCGGCGACTACTGTACACTGGATTAACCATTACGACAATATCGACTACCGTATAAATCTTATCGATACGCCGGGACACGTTGACTTTACAGTAGAAGTAGAACGTTCGTTGCGCGTACTTGACGGAGCGGTAGCAGTATTTTGCGCAAAAGGCGGCGTTGAACCTCAAAGCGAAACCGTTTGGCACCAAGCGTCAAAGTATAACGTTCCGCGTATTGCTTTCGTTAACAAAATGGATATTAACGGAGCGAATTTTTACAACGTTGTAAATATGATGCGCGAGCGTCTTAAAGCAAACGCTATGCCTATTCAATTACCTATCGGTAAGGAAGAAACGTTTAAAGGGCTTGTTGACGTAATAACAAAAAGAGCATACATCTACAACGATCCTAAGGGAATCGAAATAGACGAAACGGATGTTCCTGCAGATATGGTCGATGCTGTAAACAAAGCACACGATGAACTTGTGGAATTTGTGGCAGGCACTGATGACGAACTGATGGAAAAGTTTTTCGCAGAAGGCGATTTGTCTGTTGACGAAATCAAAAAAGCTCTCCGTAAAGCTGTAATAGAGTTAAAGGTCAATCCCGTACTTTGCGGAACGGCTTACAAAAACAAGGGCGTTCAAAAATTGCTTGACGCAGTTTGCGATTATTTGCCCAGCCCCGTTGATATAGACCACGTTGTCGGTTTTGACGTTAAGGACGAAAGTAAACAAATTGTGCGTAAAACGGACGATAACGAACCTTTCTGCGGTTTGGCATTTAAAATCGTTGCAGACCCGTTTGTCGGTAAACTTGCTTACTGCCGCGTATATAGCGGTAAGATTCAAGCGGGAAGTTATGTTTATAACTCCACAAAAGGCAAGCGCGAACGCGTAACTAAGGTTTTGCAAATGCACGCCGCTCAACGTGAGGAAATCGACGAAACTTACGCAGGCGAAATTGTCGCGTTGGTAGGATTGAAAGATACGACAACCGGCGATACGCTGTGCGAAGAAAAGAATCAAATCGTACTTGACAGTATGGTATTCCCCGAGCCCGTTATTAAGGTTGCAATCGAGCCTAAGACAAAAGCGGGACAGGAGAAGATGACGCTGGCGTTGATTAAGTTGGCGGAAGAAGACCCGACGTTTAAAACATATACCGACAAAGAAACAGGTCAAACCATTATTGCCGGAATGGGCGAGCTTCACTTGGAAATAATCGTTGACAGATTGTTGCGTGAATTTAAAGTTGAAGCAAACGTAGGTAAACCTCAAGTGTCGTACAGAGAAACTATCCGTAAATCTGTCGAAGCCGAGGGTAAATACGTCCGTCAGTCGGGCGGTAAAGGTCAGTACGGACATTGTAAAATCCGTATGGAACCGCAAGAACCCGGAAAGGGATACGAATTTGTTGACGCAACCGTCGGCGGAAGTATTCCTAAAGAGTATATACAACCCGTTAATAACGGTATTATCGAAGCAAGCAAAACAGGACCTTTGGCAGGTTATGAAATGGTTGACTTTAAAGTTACCGTATTTGACGGTAGTTTCCACGCTGTAGACAGTTCGGAAATGGCATTCAAAATAGCAGGTTCTTTAGCGTTTAAAAATGCGGCTGTTAAAGCGGATCCGGTATTGCTCGAACCTATGATGAAGGTAGAAATAACAATGCCCGAGGAGTATTTGGGCGACGTTATGGGTAACGTTTCATCCCGCCGTGGTAACGTTTCGGGTATCGAATTACGCAACGGCGTTCAAGTGGTAAATGCGTTTATACCTTTGGCAGAAATGTTCGGTTATGCAACCGATTTGCGTAGCCGTACCCAAGGCCGCGGTAACTACACAATGCAGTTTGACCACTTTGCAGAAGTGCCTAAAGCAATCAAAGAGAAGATTGCCAAAGAAGGCGCTACAAAATAATTGTTTTGGCTAAAATATTTTATAAAAAGTGTAGACCAAAACGAAAAAATAAGATATAATGTATCTATTGTAATAAAAAATAAAATTTTGACATTATCAAAAATTCAGGAGGAATCACAACAATGGCAAAAGCAAAATTTGACAGAAGCAAACCGCACGTCAATATTGGTACCATCGGTCACGTTGACCACGGTAAGACAACCTTGACAGCTGCTATCACGATGGTTATGGCAATGCAAGGTAAAGCAGAAGTTATGAAATATGACGAAATCGACAAGGCTCCCGAAGAAAGAGCTCGTGGTATAACGATCAATACCGCTCACGTCGAATATCAAACAGACAAGCGTCACTACGCTCACGTTGACTGCCCCGGACACGCCGACTATGTTAAAAACATGATCACGGGTGCTGCTCAAATGGACGGCGCAATCCTTGTAGTTTCCGCAGCTGACGGTCCGATGCCTCAGACTCGCGAACACATTCTTCTTGCGCGTCAGGTTGGCGTTCCCTACATTGTAGTATTTATGAACAAGACAGACTTGGTCGACGACGAAGAACTTCTTGAACTCGTAGAAATGGAAGTTAGAGAACTTCTTTCTAAGTACGAATTCCCCGGCGACGATCTTCCTATCGTTAAGGGCTCCGCTAAAAAGGCTATGGATGCTGCCGCTTCCGGTAACACAAACCTTGCAGACCCCGTTTATAAACCCATTTTGGACTTGATGGATGCTGTTGACGCTTACATCCCTACACCCGAACGTGCTACAGATAAACCTTTCTTGATGCCCGTAGAAGACGTATTTACGATCACAGGTCGTGGTACAGTTGCTACAGGTAGAGTAGAACGCGGTTCTGTTAAACCTTCCGACCCCGTAGAAATCGTTGGTTTGAAAGACGAAATCAAAACGTCGGTTGTTACAGGCGTTGAAATGTTCCGTAAACTTCTTGACGAAGCATTCGCAGGCGACAACGTTGGTCTTCTTCTTCGCGGTGTAGACCGTAAAGAAATCGAACGCGGACAAGTTGTAGCTAAACCCAAATCGGTTACTCCCCACAAGGAATTTGAAGGACAAGTTTACGTTCTTACTAAGGAAGAAGGCGGACGCCACAGCCCGTTCTTCAAGGGATACCGTCCTCAATTCTACTTCCGTACAACGGACGTTACAGGTTCTATCGAACTTGACCCCGGCGTAGAAATGGTAATGCCCGGCGACCATACTCATATTAAGGTTGCTCTTATTACTCCTATCGCTATGGAAGACGGACTCCGTTTCGCTATCCGTGAAGGCGGACACACAGTAGGTTCGGGCGTTGTTTCTAAGATCATCGCGTAATTAACTTACAAATGTTAAAAAGTGCAGTCAATTCGACTGCACTTTTTTGTATACACAAACCAAGCGAATGGACGAAAAGTTTAGAGAAGTTTGATATATTAACATAAATTTTAAAAGCAATATTATCAGAAAAATAAGCCAACGCGTCTATCTGATTATGTAAGCGATTTGAATGTTACAAAGCGGCAATGGATAATTCTGCAGTTGTAAAGTTGTATTGAAATAAAAATGGCATAGTGTTGCTAATCAACAAAATATTATTAAAAAGCATATTAGTATAATTTTTAGTTGTAATAATGAGATAGAATTGTTAAAATTAAATATGACTTCTTGTATAGAAGGTAAGATAGAATATAACACAGTATTTATATTGGGCGGAACTTGCCGTCAGTTTTTGTGTATTTACTTTGTAATTTGTTTGTGCTAAAATTATATTGAATAATTAAATAGGTAGATATATATGAACGAATTGACAACAATAGATATAAAAAACAGCATAGATTATCGGTGGCGGATTCACAATGCAAAAGTATACCTGATACTGTGGGGAATTATTTCGGGCATTGTTACCATTGCATTGTTTATAATATCAGCGATAGATTTTAGTAAAGACGTGTTCTTGATAAATGTGTATATCTGGCTTGGATTTGTAGTTGTTTATGGTGCGGTTTTCGGCAGTTTTGCATTATATCAGTTTATGCAGGCTAAAAAACTGTTAAAAAATTTTAACAACTTAAAAATTTATCAAGCGGTATTGGACACGCCGAGTATATCGTATTTTTATGGACGTAGCGTCTATTATACCGTAATGCTTGGTACTGTTACAGCAGATACGCATCCGTGTTTTTCTAATAGTGTATTTTCCAAATTTGAATTGAGCGAATATAACAATAAAACAGTCAGGTGCTTATATGACGCCGAGAATTGGCAAGTATACTTAATCGACATTGTTCAATAACAGCGTATTTAATCGTCAATAAGCGCGCTTAGCGCTAACTGTCTATTTTATAAAAATTACAAAACTGAAATTCCCGTATTTTAATAATTTTTTTTTTACGTATTACGTAAGACGGTTAACGGCGCTCTAAATTCAATCTAATCAAGTAGCAGAAATGCGAACTTGATTTTTTTATGCAATTTTTAAGGAGAAAATCACAATGTAATATAAAATAAAAGTGGAAATATTTGCTTCTGTATACAAAAAGGTCATTGCAAAAAAACAATGACCTTATATTGTCTAAACGGACATAATTTTATCGATTATTTGTTGCTTAACGGCAAACTGATAAGGGGCATAAGTTCGGATAGCGTGTAAACTTTGTATTTGTCGTAATCTTTGGCAAGAATAATTTCAAAGTCGCCTTGGCAAAATTCAGTCATTACTTGACGGCAAACTCCGCACGGAGGGCAGTAGTCTCCTTGTCCGATGGGCGTATTTATGTCGTTACCTACAATGGCGATAGCCTTAAAGTTGCGCTCTCCTTCCGAAACGGCTTTAAAAAATGCCGTTCTTTCTGCGCAGTTAGTTGGAGAAAACGTTGAACTTTCGATATTGCAACCGCGGTAAATTTTGCCTTCTTTTGTTAATAACGCCGCTCCCACAGCCCAATGCGAATAGGGTATGTACGCCATTTTTTGCGCTTCGTATGCTTCTTTTACAAGTAATTTGTAATCTGTCATAGTTTAAACCTCCTGATTTTGCGCCGATATGTTTATAGAGTTTTACATTTATATTAGATTTAAGCCGCAAAATAATAGATTCTATATACAATGCGTTTATGTAAACTATATGGCGCAAACAGTGCCTTATTATAAAGGTATTTTTGCGGTGGGTTAATATAATATATCATTTTTGCCGCTTTGTCAATACTAAAAATAATTTTTGCGCGGTATAAAAAACGCACAAAGTCTTTTATTTTACTTTTAAATCGGGTTGTGGTAATATAAATACAACGCTTCGGTTAGTGTAAAAATTTTAGCGGATGATTTGTCTGTTCACAAAATTCGTTTGCCGTACAACAAATAAAAATGAAAGAATTATATTCGTGGTTGCTTTATGGAAAAGTTTAAAGATTTTCTTGCTTTCAGTTGGAAAGGTATAATCGTATCAGTCATGCTGTTGGCTTTATTTTGTCTAGGCGGTAGTCTTGGCGTGCTGCGGTATTTAACCGATACGGAACTTCAACAAGCAATAGAGAAAAGAATAATTGTCGAAGCCCAAATTGTAAGACTGTCGTATACTTCTTCTATGCCGCACGGCAGAGGTAGTACTTATACAATAATATACAGTTATACCGATGACGATACGGGGATAGTATATGAAGGCGGTTGCGGACGGGGCGATTACAGAACGGAAGAACGAGACAAACAACGCATCGGCGAAAAGGTCGAGATATACATAGGCGGATTAAGTAAAGCGGGGCTGCCGTTAAGTTCTCCCGTGTCTTACGGAACGGAAGTAAGTATGACCGACGCTATTGTTGTGATGAGTGTATTTTTCTCGCTAATTTTTATATACATTGTTTTAATTGTTCTGTATGTATTATACTTTTTCGGAAAGTTGCCCGAGATGCGGCGCAAGCGTTGATGCTTCTGTTTAAAAACAAGTCTAAATTAAAGAAAGTATTATTCGTTTAAAGGAATTGCATTGTTTAAATAAAAAGGAGCGAATTCTATCAAGATTCGCTCCTGTGTTTATCGATGCTCGTAACAAAATTGTCAAGCCGCTAGCAAGAGGGGATAATATTTCATTTGAGGTAACCGCTGTCGGTTATTCATTGTCATTTTCTACAAATTCGTCGTCGGGTAGTTTGTCGTAATCGTCCTCAATTATTTCCATATCTTTCTTTTTGGGCTTTTTACGTCTTTTTTGTTCTTTTGCATATTCCAGTATTTCGTTAGCGTCCGATTCGTCCAAGAAATATATTTCCTGTACTCCGTCAAAACGCGTTAAAAACAGCGAGGAAAGGCGCGTTGACTTTACAACTGCGTAGTCGAAATTATCGAAAAACTGTGCGGTTTTTACAGGACTTTGCGGCCGCGCTTTGTCGTCGTCGGTAATTTTAATTTCGCCCCAGCCGTAAATATTCCACCGCGCGCTTGCAAAATGCCTCTTGCCCTTAAAGTTCGTTCTTCTCCAAAACAAACTGTGCCACATCAGCCAAATGCCTTCGTTGGTTACTACAACGTATTTTGTGTACTTCCAAAACCACAGTCTGAGTATTAAAATTCCCAGCCATACTAAGAATATAAATGCGCCTAATCCACCCATATACCAAATAAAAGAACGGTCGTCGCCTCTATAAAAGAAATGGAACGAAACAATCAAAATTGCCGCAAATAATACCATTGCAAGCAAACCTACCGATTGATGGTTTAAAAATACGAAACGCAAATAACCGCGGAATTTTCTTGTATAAACTTTGCAGTAAGTTTCTTCGCTGCGGGTAGTTTGGTTGCGAAGTTTCAAACAAGATTCGTTTTCGTTAATCATTCTGTTCAAGTTCTTCTCCTTTTTGCAACAGCATTTTTGCATTGTATTTTAGAAGAAAGCGGTAATTCAATGCAAATAATTACTATCGCAGATATGAAATGCGCAAACAATAGCGATCATAATTTTTGTGGTTCACATAAGCATTGCAGAATGTTTATTTTGGCTGACCGAAAAGGTAAAAATTAAACTCAGTCAATTAGCGGTTGCTTCCTTCGTAAAGTAATTTCTGCGTTGTAAACTGTGTTTGCGGTAATATATTATCATTTTAGTGTCTAAATGTCAAATTGCAAGGGTTGCATTATACATAGTAAAATGTTGTTTGGCATTATTATATAATTACTGAAAATTAAGCAAAATTATCGGGTTTTAATGACTGTTTTTCGTTGACAACGATTGACTATTATGTTATTATTATCTAGCACTCTATATAGGGGTGTAATTTTTTGCGTGCGAAAAACCGCCAAATCGGTTTTTAATATGCCGCACAGGAGATTTGTTACTATGGCAAAAAAAGGCAATAGAGTCAAGGTAGTTTTGGCTTGCACCGAGTGCAAACAACGCAACTACGACACATACAAAAACGGTAAAACAACAACTGACAGACTCGAATACAACAAGTATTGTAAGTTTTGCAAGAAACATACTGTTCACAAGGAATCTAAGTAAGGAGAATTGCTATGGCAGCGCAACAAAAGGCAAAAAAGCCCAACCCATTCAAAAGACTTGGACATTTCTTCAGAAAAAGTTGGTCGGAACTCAAGAAGGTTTCTTGGCCTAATTTCAAAACGGTTGTAAAAAACACGCTTATCGTTTTGCTTGTAGTTTTATTCTTCGCTTTGATAGTTTTCGGCGCAGACTCTCTTTTCGTTTGGCTGATGAGTTTGATTAGTACAGCCCCTGCGGCATAGGAACGGATTATGAGCGCTCAAAACAATGCAAAGTGGTATATTCTTCATACTTATTCCGGCTATGAAAGTTTGGTAAAGAAGAGCATCGAGCAAATGGTTGAAAACGGCAATTTGCAAGACGTTATTTTGGATACCAAAATTCCGACCGAAACCCTTATTGAAGAAAAAAACGGCAAAAAGAAAGCCTACGAGGCCAAAGTAATGCCTTGCTATGTGTTTGTAAAGTTAGTGTATTCTAACGAACTGTGGTTTATGTTGACAAATACAAGAGGCGTTACCGGATTTGTCGGTCCTAGCGGCAAAGCTTGGCCGTTAGAAGACGACGAGGTTAAACGTTTGCGTTTGGAAGAACGGGTAGTAGACTTTGATATGGTTGTGGGCGATAACGTAACCGTCATATCCGGTCCGTTTGAAGGTCTTGTCGGAGTTATCAAGGAAATTGACGTTGCACGTCAAAAGGCTCAGGTAACCTTGAATATGTTCGGCAGAGAAACTTCCGTTGATATGGACTTTATACAAATAGAAAAAATCAACAACCCTACGATAGTAGAAGGTTAGTTGTCTTTTTGGGCGGTTGACCGCTTTTGCCCTAAAACTGAATGCGGAATATTGGGAGAAAGAAGCAAATACATTGGGTTTCTTTCGTTAAAACCACGACAAGGAGATTATTATGGCTAAAAAGGTTACGGCAGTAGTTAAACTTCAACTTCCTGCCGGCAAAGCGACACCGGCACCTCCGGTAGGTTCGGCTCTCGGTCCTCACGGAATTAATATTCCCGGATTTACTAAAGATTTCAATGCGAGAACAGCCGACAAAGCGGGACTTATTATCCCCGTAATTGTAACTATTTATCAAGATCACAGCTTTACGTTCATTCTTAAAACCCCGCCCGCACCCGTGCTTATAAAAAAGGCTTGCGGAATCGAAAGCGGCAGCGCGGTTCCCAACAGAACGAAGGTGGCTAAGATTACTCACGCGCAAATTGAAGAAATTGCCAAAACGAAGATGGTCGACCTGAACGCGGCGTCTTTGGAAGCGGCTTGCTCAATGATAGCAGGAACAGCCCGTAGTATGGGTATTGTTGTCGAAGGTTAAGGAGGCGTCAGATGAAAGGTAAGAAATATGTTGATGCTTTGAAAAAAATCGACAAAACAAAGCAATACGATATGGGTGAAGCAATTCAAACGGCAATAGATATTGCTACGGCAAAATTCGACGAGACGTTGGAATTGCACGTAAAACTCGGTGTAGACAGCCGTAAAGCAGACCAACAAGTACGCGGCGTAGTAGTACTTCCTAACGGAACAGGTAAAACTTTGCGCGTATTGGTAATTGCCAAGGGTGCTAAAGCTGATGAAGCGCAAGCGGCAGGCGCAGACTATGTAGGCGCAGAAGAATACATCGAAAAGATGCAAAAAGAAAACTGGTTCGACTTTGACGTACTTGTTACGACTCCCGATATGATGGGTCTTGTAGGACGTCTCGGTAGAATTTTAGGACCTAAGGGTTTGATGCCTAACCCAAAGAGCGGTACTGTTACTATGGATATTGCTAAGACTATCCA
>Ga0137307_100756_pt1 | contig 36619 bp, 44 predicted proteins | sample NAcewD2O_March_2_FD_97180 | JGI IMG/M metagenome (GOLD analysis project Ga0137307, IMG submission 97180) | Mouse cecal microbial communities from Vienna, Austria - N-Acetylglucosamine amended D2O_March | ecosystem: Host-associated > Mammals > Digestive system > Large intestine > Cecum | place... | reverse complement strand
ATGCTCCTCTCGTGCTCCCTTACGGCGGTCTTCATTGGCATAATGAATTAGAGTGACACAGTCAAGTGAAGTGTCAACAATCCTGTCGCCAACGACGTATTTATATGGTTTGTCAAAATTATTGCGAGCTGCTATAAGTAGACGCAATAAATTATACATTGAACGGTAAATGTTCAAGTCTTCTGTAAGAGCCATGAGGTAGGTATAAAGATTTGCTTTCCGGGCACAAAGGTACGAAAAAACCGCGAGTGTCGAAAATCTAAAAAATTTTCGTCCGCTTCGCGGTTAGGCACTTACCGTGCTCCACCCCTCCTATCGTCGGGGATTACGCACGGCAAGTAAAAAAGTGTTAAAGGGTTTATATCGCCGACGACGGCACCGGGGCCACTGCGCGAACCAAGTAGGTATATGTCTTGTTGAAGTAGTAGGGGTTGCCGCCATACAAAGGGACGCCCCACGCGAGGGAAGAATTGTACTCTGTTGAAGACCAGTACCAAGCGTCGCTGATGATGTAAGCAGAGCCAAAGAAAGCCGTGAGAGCAGCGTTGATTTGGGCGCGATATTTATAGAGCAGCCAGAGCTGACCGACGGCAGGAAGACTCCACTCAGTGGGGTCTTCAAAGCCGCCGTCTGCAATGGTAGAAGCCTTATATGCTCGGGCCTGTTCTGCCGCCTCGAATTTGACATTGTTGGCCGCTCCATGGGCGAGGATAAGGTCAGTGTTAGCCTTGCCGTCGATGTCTTTGAGATGGCCGGTAGAGCCTTCTCCGTAGTTCGTGAGGTTCTTTACATCGACATAGCTACCACACCAAGGCATATCAGTGCTTCCGGTAGAACGGAGCACATTTTCTTTGGAGATGATGAAGTCCTGACGCTCTGCCCTGATGCGAATGCCGAGCTTAACGCAGGAGGCCTTTGCGGAGGCACTGAGCGCGCTCCATTCATCTTCGGAATAGTCAGTATACGCACCGGTTGATTTGTTGATTACAGCGAGGCGAAGGTCGCGCAACCCGCCGGCCCATTTCATGTAATCGGCAATAACGGACAATGGCGTGTTATCATTGACATCGGAGAACCCGAGGTCATTGAGTTGCGCGACAAGCGCAGAGCGGTTTTCGCGCAGGAGTTGAGCTTCTTGGATATTGTTCATGAGGGGAGAGGTTAAGATTCACAGATAGGGCGTACAGCGTACTTACCGACAGGGGATTCGACAGACAAAGAGCCACCGGATTGGAAAGACAGACGGTAGACCTCATTGTTACTCCATTGACCGCAAGACCAATGGGTGGAGGACATAATCTTGAAGTCCGATGACCAGACAGCTGAAAACGCTGCGTCGATTTCGTTTTTCCAACGGAACATGATCATCAGGTGGGCGGGAGTAGGAAGACACCATAGCGAAGTGTCTTCGAGGCCGTCGCGGTCAAGGGTGAAAGCCTTGTAAGCAAGGGCAGCCTCTGCAGCCGGAGCGCCCACGATGTCAGCTTTGTTGACATCCTTATATGCCTCGGCTATAATCGAGGTTTCCTCGTAGGCATTGTAGTAGAAATAGAGGTCGCGCTGCGACTGGTAAGAGTGGAGGTCAGGAATGCTGACATCACGAGCGCCCCAAGCCTTGCTATTGAGTGTGTCAGGCGCGATGATGAAGGACACAGAGCAGGCCCTGACGCGAATGCCACGCAAGAGGAAAAGCGACTGTTCGGTAGCTGACAGCGACTGCCATTCCTCGATAGTGAAGAAGAAGCGTTTGTTGTCAGACTTACGGTTAGCAGCCACATTGAGGTCAAGGAGGCCTGAGGCCCACTTGACGTACATTGGGAAATCTGCGGCCCTGGCACTCTCGGTAAGATTGAAGCCGAGAGAGTTCAGGGCATCTACCTGCGCACGCTTATTGCGGCGCAGGAGAGTAGCGGATTGTTCTTTAGATGCCATGAGAGGAGATTAGAGATTGATAATTTCGTGGATAGAGCGGTTGTATTCGGCGATACGAGCGATGTAATCCTCGTATGTTTCGCCGTTGTAGTAGACCAGAGTGTCGCCGATATTGTCAAGGGTGACGGTGTCGACTTCGGCGTCGCCGGAGAAGAATTCACCGTTGACGATGTCGATAAGCTCGATGAAGGCATCGATTACGGTGCAGAGGGTAAGACCCTCAAACGAGCTTTCGATGCGTTCGATTTCAGCCTCGTCGAGAATCGTGGTGAGCTGATAGTCGGCGTTGATGACAGGCAGAGCGACGCGGTTGCCGTCAGAGTCAAGGCCGGCCACACCACGGGCGATTACGGTCTGCAACTCCGAGGCATCGCCTTTGAGAGGCATTTCATTGAAGCGCAGCGCGGAGAGAAGCGGAGCCGAGGCCTGGCCGTCGAGAGTGTCATTGAGCATACGGCGAGCATCGAGCTTGGGAGATGTCTCGAGGCGGAGCTTCTGCACCTTAGAGAGCGACGGCACACGCAGACCTGCCACGGCGTTGAGGCCTGTGTAGGTCAGGTTCGGCAGCCCCACAAGCGAGACCTCCGTCAGCGACCCGGGCATCGCGATGTCATTGATAGGCGATGTTTCTGCAACGGAGAATGTTTCGACAGCCGAGTCGCGAGCGTCGAGCTTGCGAAGGCGAGGACAGCCGGAACCGTCAACAGCAACAAGTCCAGTGCGGCGCACGTCCAGCGATTCGAGGAACGGCAGATTGCCGAGCTTGGCCGAGGTCATTGCACGGTAGCCGGTAGGTATTTCCGTGTGAGTGGCCGAGCCGAGAATCAGCGAAACGACGAGCAGCATGCCAGAGAAGTCAATCTCACCATTTGACGATCCGAGCGAGATTTCACTAAGGTCGAGCATACTCATACGGTCCGCCTGATAGATGTAGATGAGAGCGCCGGTCTGGTGCGAGAAGTTTGTAAACTCGTAGCTCTGCCCAGCTTCAAGGTAGACCGACTCCGACACGGCGGCAGTGTTATCGTTGCCGATGCCGTAATAACCGGTTTTACCAGCGGTAAAGCGGATTTTGGCACCCGGAGCGCAAGCGATACGAGCCGAGATGTATCCGGAGAAGAATGCACCGGTCTGGTAGTATCCGTCGCGGATACGCCAGCGCGTCTCAATGAAGGCCGGGAGCGAAGTCAGTCCGAGGCCCTGGAGAGCGTAGAAATAGATAGTGTCCGAAGTAGCGGTGTATTGCACATACTTGCGGATGCCGTCATAGCTCGACACCATTTTCGGCCATATCAACAGGCGTTTCTGCATGAAGAAGTACATAGCGCCTTCGGGCGAGAACGGTTTCATGTTGGAGCCATCGACAATAGCCTCGACGGAGCGCATTGCGGCGACAACGGTTCGGAGGTCAGTCTTGCCCTCTGCATCGTCAGTGATCATTTCCTGAATGAGGCGCAGCACAACCCACAGGATAGAATTCCAGCCAGCATAAGGATTGGCGTAACCGGTGGCCTCGTCAGTAGGCTTGGCGGGGTCACATTCAGGGTCGCCGGTACAGCCGCCGTCATTGTCCTTGCCATTTGCGCCGTCGGCGTCATATACTTTGTTGAAGTACATACGAGACGGGAGCATGTGCACGGGCAATGACTCCACGTTGCAGTCATCGGCCTCGGCATAGGAGTTGTACCAGATGCCGTCCTCGATGTATGCTCCGTCCTCGAGGAAGAACATTGGCTGCATGTTCTTGGCCTGTTGGTCATACAGCGAGTTGTAATCGGTGGCCGCATAGTAGACCATGAGCGAGCGCACATTGAGGAACTTGTAGAAGTTCTGCCGAGCTCGAGCCGCGTAAGTGTCCGGATTGTTGTCGGGGTCAATGCTGTCGCAGAAACGGAGCATACGGTAAAGCTCGAAAGGCACTTTCTTGCCGGTGGCGTAAGCAATGGCAAGGTCATCGTTATCGACCATACACTCGAAGTAGTAAGTCCAGAGCGGAACGACATCGGCCGTGACCTTACCCTTGTCGATGAGCTTTTGGATCCAAGAGGAGATTTTGCCGGGGCCGGTCTGCATCATAGAGTCGAGGGAGCCGACCCCACGCCACCAGTCGAGTTCCTGGTATGTAAGGAGCTCGAAGCCCGTGACGGGGTTAAGGACATATCCCGACACCTTCCACGTCTTAGTGCCACGGCCACCGGTCTGCTTCATCGAGCCGGACATTACTTTCCATGCCCCGTTCTCGTATTTGAGGAAGCGGTATCTGTTGCCGCAATACTGCGAGATCAGATAGAGCTTCGATGTATCAACGGTTGTGTCGGCCCGGAATCGAGCCTCGGTCTGGTCGAGAGATTCGTCTTTGAGACCGTAGTATTCGATGAAGTTCTCATCCTGATAGTTGATACAACCGAGGTTATAACCGGGCGTGTTCATGAAGCCGAGTGCGGTCTGTTCGCCCTTGTCTTCCTTCCAGTTGCCCTTCGCCTCAAAGTATACATTCTGCAGAGTGTCGGAGGTAGAGCGGAACACGGCAATCGGGTGGTTTGCCGTCGAGTGGTTAAGCTCGAGCCCTTCGAGGTGAATGTCGCCGATGTCCTGAGTGCCGTCGAAGAAACGCTGAGCCGGAGTCATGTAATCATCACCGAGAGCACGGTAAGTGGCGTTCATCATGTCGCATACTCCACAGTCATTAGCACCGCCGGCATCGGAGTAGTCAATCTTGATAGTGATAAGGTCAACGGCCATAGTCTTCTCTCCCACACGGATTTTCTTCTTTGCGAAAAGAGCGTATGTGAGCAGAGCGTCTGCGTTGGTGTAATCCGGGAACAACGGAGTGATCTCCGAAGCCTTGGTGAGGTAGATACGGACATTCTTCTTGCAACGTTTGGCCGACGTAGTGCCCTGTCTGCGGATACGGCACTTGGTAGCCTTGAACGAGCGCCAGGGTCTAACAGGGTCATAGTAGTAGACCGTCATCTCAAAATTATCCGAGGTAGATGTGCCGCCGTCAAAAGCATTGAAAGTATCATCATCAGCAACGAGGACAACGTAAGGTATGCCACGGGCCCAGAGCGCGGCCGCAGAGGGGCGCATAGCTGTAGAGCCTTCGGCTGTCTGCGAGGTGAGGACATTTTCGGCATTGAACTCACGGATCATCGCCTCTGTATCGACGAGCTTTACGAGGTAGTTTTTGAAGGCCTGCGCCCATTCGTAGTGCGTCTGATAGGCGAGCATATAGTAGATGTACAGGTCGCCTTTGGTACCATTCATGGTGATGTTACGGCCATTGAACAGGTCGCCTCTGCCCGGAGTATAACCGATGTGAGCGACAAGCTCGCCATTAAGGTACATTCGGAGAGCCGAGTATTTTACCCCGGAACGCTCGACGTAAATGGAAGAGGGTTCAACTGTGATGCCGAGAGTAATCTGTTCGCCACAACGGAAAGAACGCTCCTCGAGAGCCTGATTGCCGTTTCGGCAGTAAATACCCACCTTGTTGCCCTTGATGTAGAAACCGGCACCGGAGGTAGGATCATAACAATCGAGGAGCATAGCGTCAGCATCCTTGATGTTATTTGTGGCGAACTGGCACTGCCATGCCATTCCCGCAGCTTCGAGAGCCGAGGAAGCGAAAGGCATATGATTGAGCGAGCCGGAGACGTTTTCGGCGACACGGAGGCAGTTCTGTCCGAGGAACGAGCCGAAGCCGTTAGATGTATAGTTGGCTCCGGAAAGGTCGATGCGATAATTGCCGTCAACGATAGAATGGTCAGCCTCGGCATTAGAGCGCGACGAGAAGTCGAAGGAGTAAATCGCGCCCTCTTTAAGAGAAGCGTCGATAACAGAACCTGACACAATAACGGGGACTTCATAGGATCGGAAGTCGCGAAGGTCCGTAGCACTTACGACCTTTGCATAGAGTTTAATGACATCACCCTCGGCAAATCCCTGGATCTGCTTGCTGACATTGTAGGTGTGCGTATTATCGCACAAGAGCTGAGAGATAAGAGCGTCATTCGCCTTTGTGTTCACAATGGTGTTGATGCTCTTGGGGCAGTATACGGCCACGTCAAATTCTACGGACTCGTAGAGTTTGACTATTCCCCCGGTTCGGTCATCGTAGCGGATAGCCACGAGAGGCGTTGTTCCTTCCGGGTCAACAACCATAATAGCAGAGTAGACGGTGTTGCCCTTAACTCCTGAGTTAAGCGATGTGCCAGAGATACGGATAGGATAAGCGCCGTGCGAGAGGCCGAGGCCGGAGGGAGAGAAGGACACCGACTTAGTGAAAGTATCTGTAACGATACTGCGGTGGAGTTCTTTCCACTGTCCATCGATAAGGATTTCGACCACGGCCTCGATGCCTTTGTCGCTCTGATTGTTTTCGAACTTGAAGAGGTCGACAGAGGCGCGTTCCATAGTCGGAGTGATCATCGCGTCTTCGCGCACATGGAGGACCTGGACTCCGGACACGGAGACCGTGATGTCCTCGGCAGTAACTGTGATGAATTTGGTAGTCGAATAACCGGCCTCGTCAGTGGCACGGAGCGTGAAACGCTTCTGCCCTGCCTGAGTCAGGAAAGCGGTGAAGTCGATGGGGAACGAGAAATCGTCCATCGACGCAGAGGACGGTTTGTTGACGTTCTCCGACCAGACAGTAACATTCGTGTCGCGGTCGATAAGTTCGAGCGTTGCGATAGCATTGTCGACCTCGTTTGCACCGGCCATAGTGACAGAACGAATTGCCGCACGAGTGGCAATTTCAGACCCGAGAGCGCCAAAGAGAGGCGACTTCTCGAACTTGATAGAGACAACAGTACCGCTGACCTCGCCACCGCCACCGGTAGCGGCGAGGAAAGTGACGGGCTCCATGACGGGCTCGCCTCCGGCGTTCTTGAACTGTATGGAGACCGTACCGTCTTCCTGTGTAACCTCGTGCTGAGTAGGGAGAGCGGCAAAAGCGCCGCCGGTGGAAAAGGCGTCTTTGCCTCCCTCGGCGGGCTCGTCCATGGTAACGACCTTACTGCCGCCTCCGAACTCTATCCACGCTGCGCGAGTGCCGAAGTCGGTGACTTTCTGAACGAGCTGCAGTGTTTCCCACTCGGAGGAAGATATTCGGTAGGTGATGACCATGCCGGCCTTACGATAGATGACCTTGGTGTCAGTCTCGAGTTTAGCGAGAGCGTCGATGGCCGACTCGAAGGAATAGAAATCGGCCGCAGTGGGGTCGCCACAAAGGTCATTGATATTTAAGACAGGCTCGGTGCCGGCCGAGGTACCTGCCATGTCAATCCAGTTGGCCTCATTGAGGAAATCGGCCGACTCCAGAGTTTCGCCGATGTACTGATACTGTTTCCACGATTTGGCGGTAGTGGCAAAAGTAATCTGGAGGCCGAGCTTTGTGCGCCGGGCCTCGAAGATACGGGCGATGGCCGAAGTGAGGTCATAGTATGGGTTGGTGGTGCCCTGTTTAGGCAGCTCGACGGTTACGTTGAGACAGTTGCCCTCGGAGGCACCGCCCAACTCTTTGAGCTCACCATCGAGCACACGGTAAAGCGTAGCGCCGGAGCGGAAAATTCGGTCAGTACGGCCATGACCGCTATCGTTATAGTCTGCCACGGTGTAATCGAAGTCAGACGAGCGGAAGAGGAAGGCTCCGCCGTCGGACGAAGGCACCCACCACACACCGATATTCGGCCGCTGCTTTACGGATCCGTCGGCAGATTTGGAGATAAATATGCCGTTGAACGGATAAATGTGTACGGCGTTGACGTGTTTGTCGACACGTTCAACGTCCGTGGCTTCGGCCTTGTTGGCCATCTCGGCCTGAAGGGCGTTGACATCTTCACGGAGCTGCGCACCCTTGTCGCCGGCGAAAGCGGTTCCGGCAGTTTCGCCGAGAGCGAGGTCAGAGCCGATGGTTACGAGGTCAGAGCCGGACCAACGGAAGGTCTTATTGTCCGAGGTGCAGATATAGACCTTGCCCGATTCAGGGGTTACGCCTTCAATCGTAATGACGCCGAAGTTAGCGGCATCGCTCCAGCTCGCATAATAGCGGAAAGCTGTTTTGTAGAGTTGGAGTTTGCCGTCGACCGATGTCCAGAAATCGGAGAAGTTATAACTCCCCTCGGCATCGTCGAGCGGAGCAATCTCGGCAATCTTCCCCGGACGGAGCACAGTGCCCCAGTTGCCATTCTCGATGACGGCCCGAGTGGTAACAGCCAAGAGTAATTTCTTGGTTGTGGTGTCGTAGACAAGCATACAGCCGTCATCGTAAGCGGATTTGAGCGAAAAGCTGTCCTGAATGACAACGTCTTCGACCATGGCATTAAATTCGACAACATCGTCGACAAATCCCGGCAGATTGGCTGCAGGGATTTTGGCGTTGTTATCGAGAGTGGCGAGGCCCCCGGGTGCTCCCACTTTGTTCTCGATCGCAGAGATACGAGTGCGGGCATCGTCGGCACGAGAGATGGCGATGTTGGCGTTACCCTGTGCGTTAGAGGCCATAGCCTTTGCGGCCGAGGCCGTGGATTGAGCCGAGCCCGCAGTGGTCTCGGCATTACCGGCCTTGGTCAGAGCCTGATTAGCCTTTTCAAGAGCGGAAAGAGCGTTGGCGGCGGCAGAGGTGGCCGTCGTTTCGGCGGCCCCGGCCTTGGTAAGGGCCGACTTCGCCGTAGAGAGAGCCGTGGCAGCATTGCTGACAGCGGTCTGCACGTCATCGCTCATTCCGGTCATGTCGATTGACTGCATCTGCTTGATGAAGTCATCGAGCAACGCCCCAAGGTAAGCGGGGGTGATGGAGTTCTGCTCCACCTTCGCCTTGAGGTCGTTGACTTTTGATTGGAGAGAGGAAAAGTCTGTCATGTGAAATGAATGATTTTGAGCAAAGGTACTGTTAAAGGGGGTAGTCAAAAAAGACACTTAACCAAGCCCTTTGCGGCGGTAGTAGTCAGTGTTGCGGCGCATATCGTCGGCATCGAGGTTGGCGAACATGCCGACGAACTCCTGGCCGAGCGATTCAGCCATGAAGTCGCGCAGGGCCATGACCGATGCGTAATATTTCGTGCTGAACCAACGGCGGCGCACTCGTTTCTTGTCTCGGCCGATGTCTCCACCGTTGCCGATAGGCACTTCACGGCCGACGCCGAGGTCTTGCCAAAGGCCATACTCGAGGAATGTCTGCGAGAGGGTGATGTCGTAAAAACGGCCATCAGCCCTAACAGGCAATTCGAGCGGAGAGCGCCAGAGTGAGCCGGAGTCCATAACTTTGAGCTTAAAAATTCGCTCCTGCCAGATGTCGAGCATGGTCTTATTCCATGCCTCGACGAATTTTTTTCGCTCGTCTATGGGGTCTCGGTCCATTCGTCGGGGTCAAATACGAGGTTAGTAAACTTATCGACGGCAATCTGGAAGAAAGCACAGGCGCCGCCGGTGTAGAAATATTTGTCTATCTCGGTGAAAGAGATACGGTCATCGAGATAGATACACCTTTCCCGGAGGCGTGTTTTTTCCAAAATGAGGACCGACATAAACTGTCGGAACAGTTCCTCCATTTTGTCGAGACACGCCTGACGTGCCTTCGGGTCATCGGCCTTGTGGCGCATGAACAGGAAGACGGTTTTAACACGTCGAGTGTGCGGAGTATTGTTAAGGTCGATGCCTCCTGAAGAAGTGTCGCTGACGGCGACATAGGCTTTTGACGAGAGAGCCGAGGAAATCAGCGACAGAAAGCCCTCGAGAGATGACACCCCGTCGAACATAAAGCCAAGGTCCTTCGCTAACTTGTTAGTATTCGTCAGCCGCTCGAAGAAAGCGGCTGCGTCCCAGTTAAAATCGTTGTCTTTCATTTGGTGGGATATTTACGGTTAAGTTCGTCATATTCGCGAGCGAGAGCGTCGAGCTCCGTGAGCGCACGGTGGGCGGGCATCGCGAGGATCAATTCCTCTTTTGTGATGTCGCCCTTGGTAAGAGCACGGATCTGCGCGTCCATATTCCGACGAATCATGTCCTGAGTCGGTTCGACGGCAGTTCCGGGCTCTGCGGGCTGCAGGAAATTCGGATAGAGGCGGTTGCACTCGGATTTGAGGCCGGCCCACCAATAGAAAATTCCGACGGATTCATGTTCTTTCAGGCTGATGCCGGGTTTACGGTAGAGGATTTCGGCCATCTGCCGCAGGAATTCGGAATTTTTGACAACCTGATATCCCTGCCAAAGGGCCTCGCAAGAGAGCCAATCGTCGAAAGAGAAGTCATCGCCAAGGGAGGCCTCGACGGCATCGGCACCGTCGACGCGGTCAAGGCGTACCGGTTCGGAGGGCAGCTCTGCAGTCCAGGAGAGAAAAGCGGTGGCTGCTGCGACATCGCCGGAGCTGATGACGAGCTCACGTCCGTCATGAGCGACGAGCCACCCGTCGGCATAGGGCGTGATGACCTTAACGCCGTTCCATCTGAAAAGGCAGTAGACGGCCACTTCTGCCGCCGTCTGAGCCGAGAAATCATCTATGGAGTGGAATGTGCGGTTGACATTGACACGGTTGACCGTGGCAATGGCACGGAGCAGGAAGTCGAGCTGCGACTGCGACAACTCACTCCAAGATTTAGGAGCGGTAAGGTTGAGAGCGTCCATCAGAAATAAAAGCTGCCTTTAATGTCGTTGTGGAACTCGTCCGACTTGAAGGAACTACCTTTGTCGGCCTCCCATATTTCCTTGTATTCGGGGAAATAAATGAGGCGCGAGATAATGCGGCGGCAGTAATACCAGAGACGGTTACGGTCATCGACCGGGAAGGAATAACGCTCATGCTCGCCAATGAGTGTAATTTCGATCATGCGAATCTCCTGAATGAGGTCCATTGCGCCCGGAGGCAGCGTGCCGGCATGGAAGTCGGAACGAATGCGTGTCATCAGGCTATGGCCGAAGAAGAAATCGGCCATTGCCGCCTCGATTGTCACGCAGAACGGGCGGACGTAGTCGAATTCATATAAAACCTTGTCAAGAGACATCTTCACGCCGTCAGGCTCATACAGGAAGATGTCGCAGAACTTACGGCCAAAGCCGGAGCGCCACTCAGGATAATGTTGGCGGCATACATCGACGAGCACGGAGATGTTTGACCGCACATATCCATTGAGAGAGGCGATAAGCCGCTCGACGCGCTCCTTCGAGGCCGGAGCCATGTTGTCGGTGCTGATGACACCCATGCCGGTCGGAGTAACGACGAGGTCAAGCGAAGGCACAGCGTCGGCAAAAGCCTTTGCGACGAGTATTTTCAGGGCATAATCGTTATGGATATCCGAGAGGAAATCATCGGGGCCGAGATATTCGGACTCGAGCCATAACCTGGCAGATTCGAGGAACGGCGAGAGTTTGTCGAAAAGCGATCTCTCGCCCTCGACCTCTGTCAGGAGATTAGGCACGAAATTTTTGATGGTTTCAGGCGTTATTTTGTCCGTCTTCATTGGGCTTTTGGTTCTTGGTGGTTACTTCTTTTGCGTCGGCATGTTCGTCGAGCGTGGTCAACTGGATAAAGGGACAGTCGGGGTGGACCTCTTTCCAGCCATTATATCTGATAATGATGTCATGGACGATGAACAGCAAATCGTGATAAGGCTTTTGGAGAGCCTGAGCGATTGTGTAGAGCTCGCGCTTGTCAGAGCCTGAGTTGTTGGTCTGAGCCTTGCCCGGGACAGAGCCGACGAGGTTTGAGTGGACGCGCATGGTGAAACAAACCATGTTCACGGCCTCGGCGATATCCGATTCCCAGTCGCCGCCTTCCTTGGTCTTGCTGTCGATGGGATTGACCACGATGTCGGAGGACTCGCCTTTTCCATCGGGAGAAATATTTTTGCCGGAGAAGAGGACGGCGCCGGAGTTTTCGTGGTCAGTCAAGAACTCCATCATTTCACGTTTGCGGTCGTTCATGGCCTTTTGCTGAGCCTCGGCCGTCACGGCTTTCTTTTCCTGAAAGACCTTCTCCCAGTATCGTTGCGATACCTCGATGACGTATTTGATGGGAGCAGCGTTCTGGAGCTTTGATTTTTTGGCCTCTCCGATGAGCCTCTTAATGTTGTACCACGAGCCTTTGAACAGGGCCGCATAATGCGGAATCGGGTAATAAGGCGAGTCGACACCGGGGAACCGAGTAAGGATCGCAAACTTGCGTTCCTTTGTCGGCTCCCCCTTACGGGAGGCTCGTCGGCCCATGCGCTGCTGAAGGTCACGCCAAGGCGAGCGAGGGTCGAGCAATTCGATTTCCTCGAATTTGTCGCCCGGTTGGGAGTCGCGGAACTGGCCAAATATAATCTTGGTAAGGCGGCCGGTTGTCGGATCTGCCGGAGCAAAGCGGCAATAACATGCCGGCTTGCGGTAAAGCTCGACAATACGGTCGCCGTCCTCATTGAGGATAATGACCGAGACAGCGAAGTTAAAGTGCTTGAGGTCCTGGCATACGCCGAGGAAATAATCCGGGAGCGGATTGTCAAGGAGGAATTCTTCGACTTCCTTCTTGACGCTTTCGGTTGCGGCCTCAGTGCAATAGCGCAGGCCGGAGCCATAGCAGACCTCGGCGTTGAAGAGCTGACAAGTGGCGAGTGTTTCGTCGGCCTCAATGAGCCGGATTATATCATAAGGGAGTTGGTCGCTGCCACCCCAGGAAACATATTCCTTGCCGTCGGGGGTAATGCGAGTGTCGAAGTGGCCGCTGTCGCGAAACACCTCCGTGGTCTTCGACACGAAGGCCACCCGGGCGTTCAACATCGGCAGCAGCTCGACGGAAAAACAATCATAGAAGGGCTTATCCATGGAGAGAGGGGTTAGAGAAATACTTCAAATTCGTTGATGCCGATAATGCACACGTCATGGATTGACATCTTACGGCCATTGTGCAGCAGCTTGATTGTACGGAGGCCGGTGTAGAAGTCATATCGTAGAGAAACGACGTTGTCGACGTTCATGATCTGGCCGTTTTTCTTGACATAGGAAAGAGAAACGGGCTGTCCCGAGTCGAGCATTTTTCGAGCCGCGGAGATGTGGACTGCGTCACTCATATTCGGGCGAGAATTGTTCGGTGAATATTCTTCGACGTGTCGGCATGATGCCGTCAAATGCGGAGTCAAACAGGCGCGGACGTTTATCGGCAAAGCGCCATGTAAATTTGACGGTCGTCAGCTTGTCATCGTCGGAGGAAGGCTCGCAAGTGTGGTCAGTAATGATAACGTCCCAATCGTTTCCCTCGAGGTACATCAGCACCTCGTAAGAGGTCAGGAACTGCTCGAACACGGACACCTCTTCCGAGGTGAGCGGTTCGGTCTGAACCTCGTATGACCGCGAGACATTGCGGTCATACTGCCGAGAGCGGCCATTGCAGACGGCGGTATCACGCGAGACCTCGGTCTTCGTTGTGATTTCGCCCACAACGTCGATAAATTCCTCGACGTTGAAAATATTTCGGAAAGAGAAAGTGAGGTAGGCCGGCGCGGGCACGATGAAGAACATTTTTTGCACTCCGGCATATTCTATGCTGAAATACTTTACATCGCGCAACTCGTCGCCAGCCTCTTCGTCCGACTGATTGAGAGCCCATTTGATTATTTCGGCGACGGAGAAGTAGGCCGAGCTTTCGTTGTTGAGCCTGCGCCGCACCTTTCTTGTGACCACTCCGAGGTTATCGTCATAGGAATGTCGGCCGACAGCCTTGATGATAAATTCCGTAGCGATGCCGTGGTTATACGCGGCAATGGTCACCATCGAGTCCTGATGGACCCTCTGGGCCATCGAGGCGAGGAAGAAAGTATTTGAAACGTCGAAGGCATCGGGCATCGCATATTCACAGTAGAGGAAATGAGCGTCGATTGATGCATCGTCAAAAGTAATAGTAATCATGTCTGCGACCTTGTGGCGCAGGCGGAAATATTCCTCGATGAGCGTACCCACGTCAGAGAGTTCCACAACATTATTGAAAGCGTATAATGTTGTGGAATAGAAGGTCTCTATGTCGCCTCCGGCACCATTCTCACACGAGAGCGAAACATCGATCTTGTTTTTGTCGGTGTTCGCCCTGATGTTCGTCATGAGCGATGTTGGCATGTATTGAGTACCATCGAAATAGTTATCGATAAAACTGGTTGCCATACCACAAAATTAGCGGTAAAGCGCAGGGGGATAAAAGACAAACGGCGAGCGGTTTCCCTCTAAGGGGAGCCGCGAGCGCACCAGTCTCCCCCAAGCCACCCGCCTCCGATGTGGAGGCGAGCGACTTTTGAGGGGTTAGGCCTTTTTGGTTCGCTTTGTTTTTTTGACCTTGGGCTCGTCAAGCTGTTCGCAAATTGCGACACGGTGGCCGGCTCGTACCAACTTGGGGAGATATGTGTCGAGAGCGTGGTGTGGGAAGCCTGCGAGATAGATTTTCTCGGCTGAGCCATTGGCTCGGGTGGTGAGGGTGATGCCGAGGACATCTGAGGCTGTTTTGGCATCATCGCCAAAACATTCGTAAAAATCGCCACAGCGGAAGAGCAACACTGCATCGGGGTGCTTTTTCTTCATTTCCTGGTACTGCTCGATGAGTGGGGCGGCGGTGATAGCCTCGACTATCTGCTTAGGCTTTGCGGCCTCTTCGGCCTCGGCCTTCTCCTTGGCCTCTTGTTCGGCCTTTGCCTTGGCCTTGGCCTCTTGGCGAGCCTTGGCGTGAGTGCTGATTGCGCCTGTGCGCTTAATTTCGGCTTGTATGAGCGCCATGGCATTTTTCGAGATGGGGCAATTTTCGCCCTTAAGCATAAAAGCGTAATTGAGGGCGTTGGCGGCATTGGTGAAATTGCAGATGTGCCAAATTGAGCGGTCCGACATGTAAGTGCCGACGCTGATGACGGCAGGGGCTACGGCCTCGCCCTCTGCTACGGCCTTTGTGCCGTCAGCATAAAGGGAGAGCTCGATGAGCGACTGCGGAGCGATAAACGCTGTAACGCATACGGGATTGGGGAGAGTGGCGGCTGCTGCGAAAAGGTTAGCGGCTGATGCGGTGGTGGTGGCTGTCTGTGTCATAATAGATGATTTTTTAGAGTTATTGACTGATTGTTACTTAATGCCGAAAAACACACGGAAAAAGGCATTTTCTACTTCTACCTCAAAATGTGCCGTGCCATTGTTGGACTTTAGGCGACCATTTATCGGATTGGAGGAGAGGTGAGCAGCTTTTACAAGCTCTTGCTCTTTGTTGATTTCAGGCTGCTGTGAGCCGTAGGGCTGTGTCATATCTTTGATTTTTTGTTCCATTTTTCGTCCTTGTTATCGAGTTTGATTTAGCTTTTACATTGCAAGAAGAGGGTGGACGAAAGCACCATAAGGCAAATTTGGAGCGAAAAATACCGGAGTGAAATGAGGATGATTTTTCAGCGGAAGTGCATCTCAATTTGCAGGGTGCTTGTCTGCCCTAACTTCGCGATGTGAATAGCGTCCAAATCAAATCCCGGTGGCAAGGACATGGAGCGAAAAACCTTTGGTATGATCAGCCCGGAAGGTCATAGTTGCCGTTGCGGAGCAGAAATCAATAAAGGGCAAGAGTAATAAGTCAGGGATTGAAACCTTTTGGCCGAGACCTTAGGCTCGGTGCGCAGCATGAAAGCCCGACCCGCAGGGGGACTCAATAAGAAGAAAAAAATCGGTCTATTTGTAGATTTTCGACAAAATAAGGGGATTCAGGGTGAAGAAACAGGCTTAAAATGCGTTTTTGCGTAAAAATAGACCCAAAATAAAAGGTCGCCCCCGGAAGAACCGAGAACGACCTGTGGAGAGAGGGAGAGAGAAGAATGAGCGTCAGCCGTCGATGGCCAGAAGGTAGGCAGCGAGCCATGGGAGCCAGCAGATAGCAAAACCGCCGGCGAGAGTCCAGAGGATATCCCAAACGCAGATATGGTTTCCGGGCAGTTTACGCTTACGGTAGAACTCCCAGCATACAGCCGCTACGAGAACCGCAGAGAGAGCGATGCCGACAGTAAGCCAAGGCATGTGCGGAGGGGTATGAGCCACTATGACTCCAACGATAAGGCAGATGACACCCCCCAGAATGAGGTGGTAGATTTTGTCAAAGCCCTTTTTGTCAGTACAGAGTGCCATGTTTAAGATTTGTGGAAAAATTTGAAATAAACGAATGTGCTAACTAACACGATTGCGATAAGGATTGAGAAGACGAGAACGTAGCCCGGCGGAGAGAAAGCGTTAACGTCGGACGTAGTTTCCTGCTTAGACTCGGTCGTGGTATCGGCTCGGAGATTTACAGACTCGTTGTCGATGACCTCTGTAGACTTGAGCGTGGCAGCGTCGGAAGTCTCTTTGACGTGCGCCTTGTCAATATGGATTGACTTGGGGACGGCACGGATATAAGGGTGGAGAGAGTCAGGCGGGAAGAAGTTGACGGTGATTCCCGAGAGGTCGATGTCGGAGGCAGAACGGAGAAGGTCAAGCACGGTAGCGGCGGAGTCGCTTGATGCCTGGATCTGGCCTTCGACGTGGGAAGTGTCAACCACCTCGCGCTGCACCTCCTTGTGGCTGCGGCAAGAGGCGAACAGCAGCAGGATTGAGAGGAAGATTACAAGTCGCATATGAGGAAAGAGGGACATGCTTTGTTTGCAAATTCATAATGGCCGTGGACGGTGGCACCTGGATATTTTTTCCGAAGAGAATCCACGAGCTCACGCAGAGCCTTGCGCTGTGCCGGAGTTCGTGTGTCCTTGGGAGTTTTACCGTCAGCGGTAACTCCGCCGACATAGCACACGCCGATTGAGCAAGTGTTCTGCCCTGTGCAGTGTGCTCCGACAGTTTCTTCGGGGCGGCCCTGATGGATTGAGCCGCCGCGGTAGATGACGTAGTGATATCCGATGTCGGAGAAATTGCGTGCGAGGTGGCACTGCCGGATTTGCTCGACCGAAAAATCGCGTCCTTCGGGCGTGGCCGTACAGTGGACGATGATTTTTGAGATTGGGCGCATGTGTTTCTTAAAACCAAGAGCAGCCCAAGTCTTCGGGCCTACGATGCCATCGGCCGAGAGGCCTTTTTCCGACTGGAATTCCTTAACTGCCTCTTCGGTGATATGGCCGAAGATGCCGTCCTGATGCAGAGACAGTAAACTCTGCAAGAGTTTGACGTCGTTGCAACGATGACCTAAACGGAGTGTTTCCATTAGACAGGGATTTTAAGTCGACGCATACGCTGCTCGAGAATATTGTCGAGAGCAGACATGTGTTCGAGTTGCTGAAGGATTAAAGACTGGTCTTCGGGGTCGAGGCGAGAGAAACGGTTTTGATCATCGCAAAAGACCCGGAGATTCTTGACGTGCCGAGCATTGCGACTGTGCAATTCTGCGAGGCGTAGTTCAAAGGGTTTCATCGGGTTTAATTGGTTTTATTTTTATCGCGCTCGTGCTCATGCAGAGCCTCGATAAAAGATTTGAGTTGAACATTGAGGTCGATGCCCAGGAAAGCACCGGCAGCGACAAGGAGCATACCGAAAACCGTAATGACTGATGGGTGAATCTCACCAATCGGCGGCATGTAGAGTGCAATCATGACAACGACCATGCCGAATACTACAAGGAGGAAGGCCAGAATGGACTGAGCCGTCATCTTGCGTTTGAAAGAGGGTGCTGTCTGAGGCATGGGAGAGAGTGATTGATTGGTTATTGTGATGCAAATGTAGTGATGAGAGGTGGAGGGAGAAAAGACAAGGCGAGCTACATGACGCCGCCAGTATCGACCAAAACAACGCCGGAACAGGGGCGGCGCTCACACCCGATATAGAGGGTGTCGAAAGCGTCCGTGCCGTCGGTGCGGTGTTCGAGAAGGTCTTCCTCGGACTCCGCGAGTTTTTCTCCGGCCTTATTCTTGCGGAAACCGAGGCGGCCGCGTTCAACGCCGGCCGACTGGATTGCAAGAATGAGGTCATCGTTGTTTTGGCGGTTGAAATAAGGGGTGAGGCGGTTTTTCCCGGCGAAACCGTTATTGATGAGATGGTATTTCTCATCGTGGCGCATGGGGTTACCAAGGGGAACCGGGTTGACGTGCCACCCATGTCGCTCGAATTCCTGAATGATGGTGTAACGGAAGTCGATATCGTTGACGGCATAGTTGGAGCCTAACGCCGTGGTATCGTAGTAAAATACTACGGATTTCTCGCGGTGGTGGGCGTAGTATTGGCAGAACTCCCCGATCAGAGCGGGGAGTTTCCGCTGATACTTCACGAAGAAAGATTTGAGGACATTGAGACGGCCAAGGCGCTCGTCGGGCTGTCCGGCCACTATCCAGTTAATATTGGCATTGTAGTCCATGCCAATGCAGATAGGGGCGTATGGATTGACATCACGGTCAGCCCTGGAGTCGAAGGCCGATGGCTCGTAGTCGTAGCCGAGAGTGTCAAGGTACTCGAAATCGCTGTCGTTGTACTTGTGATCCTCTTTCATGGACGAGTAAAAGCCATCGCGAGCGATGCCGATTTTCTTGCACATGATAGAGGTCTGGAACGTGAGCGGCGTGAGGTCACGTTTCATGTCGCGGAGATACTGTTCACCAAGCAGCTCGATATTTTCCACGGAGGAATATTCACGGTAATATGTAGCCGTGGCCCTGAGTTTGTTTATATTGGCATCGAGGCGGCGCAGATGGTTGCGGAGATAGGCAGGAGGCTCGACACCGTTTTTGCGCATCTCGAGGATTTTCTGCTTGAAGCGCCAAATTTCATAGACTCCGGCCTCGATAGCCTCGATGACATCGACATTCATCTCCTTCTCGCACTCGAGGAACCAAGAACCTTTCTTACTCTGCGGCATGTCGGAGAGTATGAGAGAGGCGTGGTTATACGAGTGCCGGCAGAAATGTGTCTTGATGCCGCCATTCGCCGGGAAAGTCTCCTGATAGAGCTTTACCGGGTCGATGAACTTGGCCTCGTCGACGAGGATCCAGGACAGCGTGAGCGAGTTGGCCGCACCGGTGCGGTCCTGCGAGAGAATGACGGCGATAGACCCGTTATAGAAGGAGATAATCTGCTCCCAGTCTTCCGGGTCGGTGATAGGCTGCTTGAACGATTTAGGCGGTCGACGGCCTACGACGAAGTGAACGCCCTTCTTATAGCCCCAACGGCGCCAAGCGGCGAACAATCCTGGGAGGGTGTTTGTGAGTCCGTGCTTGAATGTAGGCACAACAATGCCGCCGGTGGAGCCGGGCATTCTCTGCATCATCTTCAGGGCATAAGGAGCGGCGATTGAGTCGGTCTTGCCAGTACGACGGCCGGCAACGATGACCGTCTTTCGGGCGGCGACGTATTGCGCCATGAGCTGCGGGCGGTTGAAGTATGTAGGCGTGGCCTTAGGGTTCGTCAGTAGCATCGAGTTCAGGGGCTTTTTCGGGGAACAATTTATCTTCTTCAAGGTCGGCCTCTTCAAATTCCACGTCATCGATGTCGACAAAATCACGAGACAGCTCCTTTGTGAGCTTGGCGATGTGGTTGTAGACATCGGGAATAGGTTTGAGGCCGAGCACACGAACGTCGAGAGTGGCGCAGAACGGCTGAATAACAATCTCGTCATAAGGCATGGCCATTTCGTCCTCGAGGTCGACACGGTTATACTTTGCGTAAGACGTGGCGGCTCGCTCCATGGATTTCGTGTCCTTACGGGCTTTGGCCATGGCGTATGTTTCAAGGATCATTTCATTGTAGCGGGTGCGGTGGAAGTCTCTCGACTTTTGAGAGAGCAACGGCACGAGCTGATGAATGATGTTAATGTCGCTGTAGGCGGTAGACTGCGAGACATTGTAACGAGACATGATGGCATCACGCAGCTGCCTGTCCTTCATGGACGGGTTGCTTAGCCAGTAGTTATACATTTCGCGCAGACGCATAACGCGCTCGGCGAGAGCGAGCGGATATTTTTCGCGCAGCTCATCGTCGGAGGCAAGGAGGTCAACCTTGCAAACCTCGAGCGGAGATGGTAAATTAGCCATTGAGAGAGAGGATTTTATGAGCACAATTATTCCAATTTATCGTAAATTGGGATAAATTGCGATAAATTGCGTTATTCGTCGTCTTCCATATCGAGCAAAGCCTTTTCGGACATCTCGATCGCGGCGGGCGACCCGACACGTGCGAGAGTGGCCATCTGTTTGCGAATCTCGAGCTTTTGCGAGAGTTTGCCCTTGATGTAGGCTTTGCGGGCCGGGTGTCCTTCGGAATTGATGTCCGCCTTGAACTCTTCCTCGGGGACGTCGAGGAAGATAGCAATTTCGGAGGGCTTTGTGTAGAGCATAGCGAACTGCTCAATTTTGGTTAATTGCTCTTGCGAATACTTCATGGAACGGAACTGATTGGTGAGTAATGAGGTGGTTGACTTGCTCATGCAGGGCGATGAACACAGCCGGGTCAGTGGAGATGAACCCTGACTCAAAGCGGTTGCCGCGAGTGAGGTTCTGCGACATGATCACTGAGACACACATGGTGTCGTTATGCACGAGCAGGATTTTGGAATGATTGGACGCGAGATAGCAGCTCTGCACAGTCTGAGCGATGAACGGCCACAGGATAAGAGTCTTATTTGTGGCCTTGAAGTCAAGCACGATGTCGAGCGACTGAATGAGGCCGTCCTTCTCGATGAAAAATATCCTGCGAAGGAATTCCTCCGAGATTGAGAACGATGTCATCTGCACATGAGCCGGGCCGGACTGGCCGAGAATCCAAGTAAGCACGTCAGCGACTTGCAGCATATCGCTCAGATATGCCTGATTAGGGTTCTCGGCCAGAGGCTTAAGGACGGTGGTTATAATCTCGGAGTGTTTCATAAGAGGTCAGCGGCCTGCATTTTTGCCCGGAGCGAGTCCGAAGGATTTGCGACAGTGGCATAGATGGTGCGGATACGTTCGGCGGCAGCGTCCGATGGGGACTTCATATATTTGCCGAGCAGGAGATTGAGGGTCTTGACCACATTCTTCTGCGCTGTGCGAGCGTCGATAGCCTTGACGGTAGCGGCGACAGGAGTGCCTTTGACATAGTGGTCATAGGTATTCCAGTTGTCGCGGTACTGGCGGTCATACTCGATGATAGCCTTGGCGAAAGGATATCGGTCGGAATCGGGGCAAGAGGAGTTCTGCGGATTGATCATTCGGAGGCGAGTGTGAGCCTCGCGCATACGGCGCATGATGTCGGCGTTGTCGACATAGAGCTGTTTGACTTCGTCGGGCAGCTCGTCATGGTCGGAGCGCTTGCCGTTCTGGAACGGAGTCCGTTCCTGACGGTCGAGGCCACGCTGCTGTGAGATAGCATCGACCTGAACCATCATGCGTTTCACTTCCTCGTGAGTGGTGTCAATGAGGCGTGTTTTGAGTATTCGCTTTAAGTGATACTCCAGGAGCGACGCTTTGGCCGCAGGATTACGGACGATGTTGTTGTAGAGGATTTGGTTGCGGTTGATGCGTTTGAGCAGCATGGCGCCGGCCAAAACGTCTCTTTTGTCAGGGTCGGTGTCGAGCCATTCCTGAATTTTCGATGTCAGTTCGAGTTCAATCATAACTTGTTGTTTATCCCTGCGATAAACAGCAGGGTTTTGTTGTACGGCAAAAGTAGTTCGTGCATACCTCTGAGCGTTGAGCCGGTAGTAACGAAATCGTCGAAGACGATGACGTTAGGCTCTTCGGGCAGACGGTTGAGAGTGAACACGGCATTGATGCGTTGACGGCTGTGGCAAAAAGCAACATCTTCATAGAAAGGGATTTTAAGCCTCTCGTGAATTTCCATGCAAATAAGAGAGGCAAAATTTCTTTCCTTGTGTCGCCTCTTCGGGGAGGTGCAGATGCACCAGTGGCCGGAAGATAGCGACGGGCCGAGCACTTTAGAAAGAAAGTCCGACACGGCCTCCGCAAAATGCGGAATTTCAGCCGGGTCGGACTTAATTTCGGTGAGAGTTCTGCCCATCATGGACTTTTGCCACAAGGAGAGGAACCAGAGCCCCGCACGAGGGGTTATCCTCGGGCGGAAATCGAAGTTACAGCGAGCCTCCGTGGATTTATCCCATGACTTGCGACTTTCAACGGAGAAGATGTCATGCTTCGGCTTGATATCCCCGAGAGCCGGGTCGGTGGTAAGTGGCTCGACATCTGCGAGAATGTCGGCCACACCATCGAGCAGGCTATCAGGCTTCGCCGGCCGCACCTTCGTTGATCGTGCCGTCTTCGGTGGGGATTTCGCCCTCGTAGAACGGCATGGAAACCTCGTCGGCGGCGGTCACGGTGAGAGTGGTCGAAGAAGTGCCGGTCGCTCCCTGGCCGAGAGCCTGAGAAGGAGCAATCTTCGCGGGCCAGTTCTTGGAGCCGAACACGCGGTAACGGCCATACATGTCTTCGATGATGACCACGACCTCCGTGTTCAGGAAGGGAGTGATGGCAGCGGTAGCCTCGGGGCCCACTTCGGGGTGAACGAGAGTGAGCTGATTGTTGAAGGTCTGCGAGGGGAATTCGCCCTGGGGGTCAGACTTGGGTTCGGCCTTGTCGGCGAGATGGTCGATGACAAGGAACTTGGCTCCTTCGTTGAGCACGAAATTGCCCTTGTAGACTGAAGTGGTCGGTCGGCCAAGCTCGTCGCGGGTGAAGTCGGGCCAAGAGGCCACTTCATCAGCGGCGGCAATCCATGCTCTGCGGCGAATACCGGGGAGCACGGGCTTACCCTGACACCAGTCCATGTTTTTGAGAATGGAAGTACACTTGCTCATGTTCTGGAGAGATTAGGGGTTAGGCGTTTGCGGCGGCCGCTGTCTCGATGATGCAGAGACGGCGCTTGTCGATCGAGCGGAACTGGGTGCCGAGGAACATGTTGGCAGCCGAAGAGAGCGTGTAGTGGTCTTTGCGCATGATGTCGACAAAGGACTCGTCGCTCTTGTTGTCGGTAGCCCACCACATGTTATCCTTCTGAGTGAGGATAAGATGTTTCTGACCGGCCATTTCGGGAACGCCGACGAGGGTGAGGCGGTTAGACGAGCCTTCGACGAAGGGCTGATTGTAGGCCGTGTTGTAGTTGAGATTTGCGTGGGTGGACTGATACGACTCGTTGTACATGTCGACGAGTTCGGGGTCGCAGAGCAGCACGTTGTTCTCGCGGCGGAGGAAGGGATTCAGCTTGAAGACAACCTCTTCTTTGATGAGGTCGCAAGCGTTGGACATGGTGAAAGCGTCGGTCAGCTTGATATAGTTACCGTTAGCTGCCGAGATTTTGCCGGCGGTGATTTCCTTCTTGGCGATGGTGACGAGGCCGTCGCAGAGGTCAAGAGTGGTGTCGCCGTCCTCGTTGCGGATGCCGGTGAGCACAGCCTGGGCGATGTGCTGACCGCGGGCTTTTGCGAGGTGGAAAAGCACGAGAGCGGTTGTGGACGCATTCTTGATTTTTTCGCCGAGAATGGGGTCATCGTAGCCCATCGAGAGGAAAGCGTAATCGACGGGGGCGAATTCCTCGACCACGTTACCGAGGAATGTCTCGATTTCGCGGTAAGAGATATTTACGTCCGCGTCAGACTTGCGCGTCTTCTTGAAGGGGGCGAATTGCGAGTCGGCGCTGATCTCGCCGAGTTTCATTTTGCCACGGAGGCCGGTGATGCCGTGCATGAACTTGAGGACGTCCATAGCCGCACGGATAGGCAGGTCGAGCAGTGTCGGCTGCCATTTGACTGCGGTCTTCTGATAGTCCTCGAGGACAGAGGCATCGATTTTAATTTGTGCCATTGGAGAGAGGGTTGATGATGATTAGATTGTTGATTCAAGGAAAGCCTTGGAGGCTGCCAGAGCGTCGGCCTGAGAGACGGGCGCATAGGGGTCGTCGTCCTTTTTCTCGTCGACGACGTCGCCGGTGGACGATGCCGGTTCCTTTTTGAGCTCGGCGATGGTTTTGTCCTTTTCGGCAATCGAGGACTGGAGTTCGGCGATGGTCTTGTCCTTGTCGGCTACGACCGAGTTGAGCGAGTCGATAGTCTTCTTGTTTTCGCCCAGGGTTTCGTCGATTTTCGAGGCCTGCTCTTCCGAGAGGGAGAGCTTGTTGTCGGCCAGAGCGAGAGCACACCCCAGGAGTGCGGAAAGAGCTGTGAGTTTAGCCATGATTGGTGATTGAATTGGGGCGCCCTCGGTGTCGTTGTCGGGTGCCTGGTTAGAGAATGGAGATTGGAGGAAGGCAAGAAAGCGCTCCATGATGGAGCCCTTCTTCTTCTTGATGTTGGGAGGGAGTGGAATACCGGCTGCCGAAAGCGAGCTGATTGTCGCCTCGGTGAGTTCGGGTTTCTCGTCATCGGAGTAGTGTGTGATCTCATCGACAAAGCCCCATTCAAGGGCTTGCTCGGGAGTAAGCCAACCGCCGACCGTCATGAGGCCGAGCAGTTCATCTTTTGACTTCTTGCAACGGCGGGCATACATTCCGGCGATGCAAGTGTCGAGGGTGTCCTGATCCTGCTTGATTTTCTCGAGCTTTTTGATGTGAGCGTCGAGTTTATCGGCATTCATGTAATCCCACTCCATTACAGGCATGAGGCACTTATGCACGAGGAAGGCAGCGTCCTCGTCAATGGTGACACGCTTGGCGCCCATGGCGGCGATCGTGGCAGCCGAGGCGTTGTGGCCTACGAAATGGACGTGAACGTTGCCGTGCAACTTGAAGAGAGAGGAAATTGCGACACCCTCGTGCGTATAACCGCCGAGGCTGTTGATAAGAACATTGACCTCCGAGTCCTTGTTTTTGTCAAGAACCCAGTTCACATAGTCGGAATTGAAATTCCAGTAGCCGACATCACCCTTCAGGAAGAGGTTGTAGTTTTTAGGCATAGTTCTGTAATTAATTATGCCACAAAATTAGCGGCCTTTGCGGGGCCGCTAAAAGACTATAAAACGCACGGGAGCACTGATTTTGGGGCGACGTGCGTGATTTTATAAGTGCGGAGAGCGGCATCGCCGTCCGGAGCACCGGTAGTCTCGGAGTAGGAAATCTTTGGATATTTGGGCTCGCGTGTGCCGATGAGACACTGTTTCCCTGATGCCGTTGTAACGACAAAGGCGATATGCACGCCCTCCGGCAGCTTGTCGGCGGTTGAAAATTCGAGCGTGGATTTTTCCTCAGGGCCGCCATTGTGGGGCGAGCCAGTCCATTTCAAGGAGGGCACTCCGTAGAATTTAATCGTCTCGGCGGGTAACGCCAGAGCGACTAATGCTCCGCACATCGACATCTGCATAGCATGAGGCTGAATGTCGGAGCAGCGTACGATTTGAATTTTCACGATACCGGGGAGAGTGTTAGTAGACATGGGCGGGCGTTTTGGGCGTTTTGGTTGGTTTGGTCGGTTGGGTCAGTTAGGTAAAAATCAATGCGTTAGTCAATGAATTTAACTTTATTTAACATCATTGGTTTTAATGTTCTTATCGCGCTGCCGCTTGAACATTTGGCGGATTGCCTCATGGTTTTTGGCGTTGTTGTCGATGCCGTGCATCTCCATGAAAGCATATATGATGTCGATGATTGTCACGTCCTGATTATTGAACACGGAGAGCTCGCGGTCGATGAGCGTTTTGAAATTACGCTTGATCGCCGAGATGAGAGCCTTTTTCCCGGCATGGCCGAGAAAATTGTGCTGATCCGGGTTCATACCCTTAAAGGTCGGGACTTCTATGGGAAGGAGGCCCGACACGTCTCCCTGCTCGAAACCTCGAGGCTCCTTCCGAAGGAACGTCGAGAGTATTGAATGGATATTGCTGCCGCGCTCGAATTCGACACGTTGAGTGGTCGGATTCCAGTAGTCATGCCTGAGCCACTGGTCAAGATAGTCGGGGACATCAATGTAAATGCAATACTGGGACATGTGCAGAAGGAGGTTAAAGAGGTGATAATGATGGTGCAAAGTTACGAAATTTTAAGATATTATTAAGAATTTGCATTAACAAACACCGAAATTATGTCGGTGATTGTTTGCACCGAACTCGCCAGCAGGTCGGTTTTTGTACGTACTTTTGTGCAGATATACGCATAACACACTATATCAGCGTGTTATGTGGTACTTTCAAAAGTGCGGATTGTGCAGAAATCGTGCAGACCCTATCGAAGTTTGTACTCTTGTAACAAGAGTGCCTAATTGTACGGAATTTGTGCGGCTCTAAAAGACTGATTTACAAATGTAAACGGCCACTCTGCACAAATGTACTCTTTTTTTTATACTTATTGAGCGCGAGAAAAAAAATAATTATAGGGCTGTTTCACGTGGAACATAAAACGCTGAAAAACAAACACATATCCCAACTTGCGAAGGTAGAAAGAGGGCGCGTTCCCCCCTGCCCCCTCGCAAGGTAGAAACTCCGGCGTGCCGAGGTGCACACTGGCACGGCTGCACCTTCTCCATGCTTCCTGTTATGGGGGCGCGGGGGCGACGACGGAGGACGCCGAGAGGTGTGCATAACTCGCTCGATGAATGTTTGTTTTATCCCTTGACAAGCGGTAACTTTGCGCTTATAATGCCACTCTTTGTGCATACACACACGAAGAAAAAACCTTATATATAGAGTTTCCGATAGAATCTATAATAGTTTGTGCGGACATTAACAGTTACCGACATTCGTCCGTAAGAGCCAAAATGTAATATCCCTCAACAAAAAGCACCGTCTCGACGTGATGTCGGGGCGGTGCTGCTTTAGAAATGTTCAGTGACAGATTAGATGTCGATGTGTTTCATCAGCCAGCCGAAGGAGCCGGCCTCATTACGCCCGGGCTTGTAGCCGATGGTGGCGAGGACTTGGTTGACGGCGGCCTGTTCGAGGTCGGCCATGTCCGAGAGGGCAGAAATGATTTCGTCTGTGGTCATGACAGTGACCCCGGGGCCGTATTCGTCGACGGCGATGTAACCTTGGAGGAAATTGCCAATGATGACGGCGTTCGCATCGACGGGCTCCTCCTTGGCCCTGTTGATGTTCTGCACGCCTTTGCGGACAGCGTCCAGTTGTTCTTTTCTACTCATGTTCCGATTGATCTAAATTGTTTTGTGCGATGTAGGTGTTAAGGGTATTGCGGAGAGTGACAAGTTCTGCGGCCGATTCGAGCTGCAGATCTTGAATGAACTCTCCGTCCTCGTCGACGCGAACCTCGTAGAGAGTGGCATCGTGAGAGCCGTCGGGGTTGTAGACATCGAGGCGTGCGATTGAGACTGATGTGCTCATAGCTCACCTCCTCTCTTCAAGTAGTAGCCGCGGCCGTCGGCAGACAGCTCATAAGGGCCGGAGCCTGTGTGGTCGTAAAAGCCTCCGTCGGGTAGCGTCTTGCCGATATAATCCCAGCGGCGGAAATAGTCATTGTAGACGTAGAGCATTACTTGCTCGTTGCGCTCCCGGGCGAGTTGGTTATGACGGCGACGAATATAGACCCAATCGGCTTCACCGGCCTCGAGCTCGATGCGAGAAACGTGAGCCGGATAAAGGAACGACTCAAAACGGTAGTGAACTGTGGAGGGCATTACAGCTCACCTCCTTCCTCTGGCATAGGCATACGGGCGGCGCGGAAAGCCCAAACAATGTCCCAGGGCATCGTAAGAAGGCAATCGAGGCCGACAGCCTCCTGAGCCTCGATAGTGTTGTCGATGGCGACGTTATGCCACCACATGGCAGCAAGACAGACAACGGCGACAACGGTTGAAACTTTGGCCGAGAACAGTGCCCTGGCGATGTTTCGGGGCGTACAGTTGCACCGCAGCCACTTACAAGCGACCGAGAGGGCGCGGGAGAGCATTTTGCGAGCGTCCGCAAAATGGTTGGTAGACTTGGCTCCGATGGCGAGGCCGGTGAGAATCACGATGGGTTTACGACGTCGTGCCGTCGAGAGATTTAATGCTATCATAGCGCATCATTGGGATAAGCGAGACAGACAAAAAAACGGCTGTCGTTCCGTTGCTTATCCCAATGATGCAGTCTCTCGCGAGCGCAAAAATGGACGGAACGACAGCCGAGGTGGCTATCTATAACGGGCATAAAAAAAGCCCGTCTGATGTCGAGCATTAACCGCGCTCGGGCGAGACAGGAAACTGTCATTGAGATAAGCACTGCAAAATTACGACAAGTAATTCACACTACCAAATTTTTTCGCAGAAAAAATCACTCGCCGTAGAACCATTGTTTACCAGTGCCTCGATCTTCTACGATTACGGTTCGGACATTCCAACTATTGTTGTCATAGACATCGCCTCCGACGTAATCCACAAACGCCTTATAAACGAACTGGCGCTCATAGCCGGGACGAGAAGACGTGAACGGTTGGTAAACCGTGAATGTGTTGCCACTTTGTTCGCCACGGATATCCATGTCGTCGAAGTCACAATCGTTGGCGAATTGTTCTTTAATTAAGTCCTGAGCCTGTAAGGCTGCTTGGGTTCTGGTTGGGGTGTCGGGCCCACATGCGCTCAAGGCTGCTACAAGTAGAGCCATGAGAAGGATTTGAAGATGTTTACTCATACGGGAATATAAAAAAATTTCCCGCAAAGATACGACAATTTGCGCACACCCCCAAAAGCACACCCTCGTCGCCCATGACGGCGAGGGTGGCTGCTGTGTTGAGATTTATTCGATGCTGTGCTCTTTTGCGATTAAAGCGATTGCCACGGTACTAATTGCCAGGGCGAATTGGCTGTAATCTTTGTCGTTTCTTACGGTTTCGGTGAGGTCGAGTTCCGGCGTTTCGCGGACTGCGGCCAGAACCGCCTCTGATTGCTCTTCTGTGGCCGGTGTCAGGGCCAGAGCTTTGAGGATTTGTACCTCTGAGATTTCGATTGAAACTTTCATTTTCGGTGGTTGTGTTTAGGTGAGTATTTCTTACAAGAGTATTGCTTTGGGGAGATGGAGCGCTTGGAGAGCTGACATCGGGGCGGGTGGGCTTGATAATGGCAGCACAGGTCGCACGTCGGCCGGCACTCTCGTTCGAGCTGCCGCCAAGCCTCATTCTTCGGCATTTCATCGAGTGTAATGAGTAATCCTTGTGGTGCAGAGATTCTCTCCATGATAGCCTTTGCTCTGGCGGAGGCAATGGCTATCTCTCGGAGAGATTCTACAAGGCGCTCGAACGCCGGTGGTAGTAGGTAAGTTACGTGAAATGGATTAGGCATGTCAATTTCACTTTCCCGGGACGATGTCCGAGAGGTTATGCAACTTAATGGCGCTGCGAGTGATTTCCTCGCCGAGGACAGCGCCGAAACGTTCAATCTCTACTACGTTGGGAGCGTGTCGGCCGAGAAGGCCGGCGAGATGAACGGTGAGAACCTGAATATACTCTCCGACATTGCAGCCGGATTTTTCAAGCTCAACGGCGATGGTCGACGCGAGCTTGGACTGATCTTTGGAAAATTCGTACATGATTATGTGAATGGGTAAAGTTTGTGAATTGCTTGAGGCATTGTCTTCGCCAAATGGGCGAGGACTTGAGAGCGTGAGATGTGAGAGCGAGAATAGGTGTCAAGGCCGCTAACATAGTGGAATTTGTCTCGGCTGTAGGTTTCGGAGCAGAACTCTTGGAAATGTTTCTTTTGCGGCATGGAGTGGCCGTCATCTTTCGACCAGTCGGCATAAACGCCCACCGATCGACGGACCAACTCCGGGGCAACCTTGACCGTGAGCAGCACGTCGAAATCGACAAGGCCGTTAAGTCGACGGGCCCATTCGTCGACGTCGCCCATGAAGAAACAGAACCCTCGGCTCAGGCTGCCGCCTTTGCCTCCATGGTAGTGGTCGGTGTGGTTGTGCAACGAGCTCCCGGACATGTATTGCTCATATTCCTTATAGGAGCAAAAGCGGTGCAGGGTGATGTAATTCTTCCTCATTCTTCCGGGGTGGTTAGTTGCCTGAACTTATCAAGGGCGATGGAGATGGGATTGGCGAGTTGCGGAGCCCCAACGATAAGGTTAAGGATAGCGTTTGCGAGGTCGACAGGGCTGTCGAACGTCATGGAGGCGAAATAGGTTGTTTTGCCGACTCTTTTCGGGCGGAGGCCTATTACCAAGAAGGCCTCGAGTTCCGGGAGTGTTTCACAAACCTCACGGATTTGTTGGTTCTCCGGAATGTTCGCCTCCGGGAAATGTTTGTCGGAGACCTCCTTTTCCGGGGTGATCATTCCGATGTTGGTAATTGTACGGCCATTTGTGCCGTCAGGAAGGTACTTGTCAAAAGTAACTGTAACGAAGAGAGTTTTTGCGAAAACCTCCACGTCAGAAACGACTCCGTGCATATCCTCGCCGTAGCCGGTGACGGCCGCACTTACGATTACTCGGTCGCCAAGTTTGAATTCAGTGTCTTGCATATTTTTGATGTAATGTTTGATTCTTCGATTTCTTGATACCATGTGCCATGAGCGGCGACGATGTTGTAGGTGCGCACACCTCGGTCGCAAATGGCGTGTGTTATTCTCCCTCGACGGAGCAAACCGCAGAACAAGAACTCAACCCATTCCCCCACCCAATATTTATTCGGGCGGAAGGAATAGCCCTCGACGATGCGAGGCTTGCGGTTGTAGATAATCTCGTTGATGTGGGAGCGTAGTCGCAGTTCATTTCTCGGGGGTAGATGTCGACGATGCGAACGCGATGACGATTAGGGAGAACAGCCCGGTGACTACCACCGTGAGGGCGAAGGCGCCCCAGAGCGGAGCGAAAATCCACCACCAAGACCAGGGCAAAATGCCGCAGAGCTTGAGTATTAGGAAAGCGAGGAAGGTGGCCACAACTACGAGGCCGAAGGTGCGGAGCACCCATTTTGCTTTTTGTTCTTTCATTGCTGTTGGGATTGAGGGGTTAGAATTTGAGCGTCGTCATAAGTAGAGCTTATTTCTTCATTCTCGACATCGATGATTTCTCGCTCGTCTTCGATGTCGCCGTTTGCGAGGTCGATGGCGTATGCGAGTGCGGCATCGGAGAGGAAGATTGGAGGGAGGTACCAGTAGAATGAGAGGTGCGATTGTTTGTCTGGCATTTTTTCTTACGTTTAGTTTTTGGTGATGTTTGTTCTTTGATTTCTATGAAATATTCTCCCGGGACGTTACAGGCCTCACCGCGTGAGCCCTTCAACTTATTGGCGCCATTCGGGAGTATGGCAAGCTCGCAGATTTCGCCTTGGACGAATCTCTTTCCGTCCCATCGGAACGAGCGAGTGAGTGCGACTTGAATGTAGGTGGCCATTAGAGATTCAATAATTCTTCGGGTGAAGGGACTCTGTCGTTTTCGTCGTAGAAATCGAAAAAGCGAGTGGCGAGGTCGATATCCGCTGTTATTTTCTTCGAGTAGAGTATGTCGTATTGCCCCATGTGGGAGTGCAGACGAGACACAACCATAAGGTCAGGGAGGTAAAACGACAGGGTGCAGTTCGAGAAGAAATAGCGGGCCAGGAAATAATCATCATTCATGGCCGAAGGAATTGATATCAGAGATTTCATCGGCCGAATGGTCGTAGACCGTACTGCCGATAATCGATAGGTATTCGTCGCCGCGCTCATGAGCGACATCGAGGCAGAAATCGATTCGGTCGAATTCGGATCCGATGGAGTCGGCCGTCGCCTTGATTACCGATACCGGGACACGCTCGGCAGATGCCAAGCGAATGAAATATCCGTTGGGGCTCTGCTCGATGACGGAGAGACCAGCGGGGAGATTTGAGCATGTGGCGACAGAGCCGGCCGCCGGAGCTGTACGCTCGGCCGAGTCGGAGCAAGCGGCCAAGAAAAGCGCGAGTGATAGAAATAGTTTGTGCATGATTTATTGGGGTTAATCGAATAATTGACCTTGGAGAAGACTGGCCTCTGCTGCCCGGATCGCCTCCTGCGTTTCGGGCAGGAAGTAGTTATTGTAGACGAGCATGAAACCGATTGCATGAAGTTTGGCCTCTCGTTGAGAGCGGAACTGGCCATGCTCGGCGGTAGGCAGCTTTGTTGACGTGCCGCCTTTCGCCCAATAGACTACATAGCCGTAGACCCATGAGCCATCAGGAAGGACAGCGTTAGTGATTGTGATGGTCTCATCTCTGGAGTCCGTCAGCGTCCATGACGATGTGGCCTCCACCGGGTCGACGTTTTCGAGGCAGTCGACTTTGAGATAATCGTATTTGTTTTTAACTGGCTGCATAGGCTTTGACTTTTTGGAATTTGTCGAAAAATGAGCTGCTGACTTTGATGTAATCCTCGGCGGTGTGCCGGGCTTTTAGAATTGTGGTGCGGTTACGTTCGAGGGCCATTGCGATTTTCTGATCATCGTGGCCACGGCGAGCGAGGAACAGGACGAAGAGCATTCGGGCCTCTTGAATCGGCCACGTTCGAGAACGAGAGCGGACTTTCGTCCGACAAATGCCGGTCACTGTGTAGACGGCATTGAAGGCGTGTTCAAAATCTTGCATATTGGCTTGTTTTAGAATGGGTGTTCGGCTTTATACTTTTCCGCAGAGTAGACTGTGAAATATTCCACACTCGCCGATTTATCATCGCCGCCGATGAATGACTCGTCGGGGTGCGACTTCTTCCATTCGGAGTAATAGACGTTGTTACCCGGTGTAATCTCGATTGGCCTGTCGATGTTAAAGTCATAGCCTTTATATCGGCAGAAGGCGATGATTTTCTTCTTGAAGTTTGTGCGAGATACGCCGTGGCCGTTCGGGCCGCCGGCATACTCGAGGAAAGCGGGGAACAGCTCTTTGTTTCGGGCGATCCTTCGATTTAAGTTGTTACCCGACGGGTCAAAGTATTCCTCGGCCCACTGCAGCAGCACTTCCGACATATACTGTCGGAGTGTTCGTTTCTCGATGTTGGCCATTGGCGGCGGCACAGCTCCGCGGCCTTCTCGATACCATATTTCCTCGAACGAGCGAAGGTAGTACATGACGCACTCGGCCATGAAGTTGTCGAAGAGCGTCCATTGATACTCGTCCCAATCATCGAAAAACATGTGGTGAAAGTCGTCGATGATTGCATGATCCTGGTTATACCACGAGGAAAATTCGACATAAGCGATGCGTCGCTTTACGGAGCCCTCGTCTGCGCCTTTGATGGCGTGGTTGGTTGTGAGCAGGATTTTGGGCGAGTCTTCGGCCGGGAGAGTGTATCGGTCTTTGCCTTTTGGGTTGATGGGCATCTGACCGGTAATCCAGTTGAAGATGTTTTTGAACTCGAAATTAGTCTTCACGTCATCGATGAAGATATTTCGTGTTGCCTTGGTAACGCCGGACAGGATAAACTCGTCGTTCGGGTTGAAGTCCTGGCCGTTGATGAAGAACTGATTTATTACCTTGGAAATGGCGTTGCCGAGCACTGACTTGCCGGCGCCGCCCCATGCCTGACCGACCTCTGAAATGCGGTGGTCCTGAACGACCACAGCCTGACGGTCGGAGGGATATTTCCAATCTGTAAGGAGAAATCCGATCGACGTGATTTTATTGACGATGTGGTGCAGCCACTCGATATTCTCTTCGTCGGTCGTTTCCCTTTGGTTGTCGGAGGTGTAGTAGTTGTTTGAGGTGTTGATGATATATTGCAGGAACTCGCATTTTTGGCCGTCCTCTGTGAGTTCCCAATAGAAATTATCGCCTACCTTGGAGATTGACTTGATAATCTCCACACGGCGGAAATTTCGGGCGATAATGCGAGAGCGCCACACGTCCGAGATAGGTTGTCCGGGCGTGATGGAGTGAGACGTTATCTCCACTTGGCCGTTATTGTAGTAGGTGCGCTGCACGTCCGGCTCGAAGTGGTTGAAACTGTCAGTGCGCATTTCAAGGCGCTCGAGTTTCTTATCGGGCAGCAGGACATCGAGCTTGCTGTTGAAATACTCATGTACCAACGGATTTTTAATGTTGGTCATGATGTATTGAAGAATAAAATCGCGCAGCTCATAAGGAGCGCAGCGGTCGATGATGCCGTCATCGATACGGATAAAGTCATATCCCGAGGCGGCCTCGTCGCTATTGCGTAATCGATAGAATCCTGATGCGGTTAGAAAGCGGTATGTTTCCGTATAGTTGAGAACGACCTTGTCATTATCCTTGCTGTCCTTCTCGATAGAGAAGATGTCGACCTCCGACGAGTAGCGGCTGATGGGAACCATTGCGCCGTCTTCGACCTTGTAGCGGACGCCGCCGAGCTTGAATGTAGGGATTTCAGCGAGCCGTTCCCGGTGAGCCTCAAAGAACGCCTGTCGGTCATTGAGATGCCAAAAATCACGAATCTTGGCATCTGAAATCCCGGTGATCTTGTGAATGTCGAGCCACGTTCCTCTGCCGTCATGCGAGTGCATGGTGCGGTCGATGTCTTCCATGAGCTCGTGTTCTCTCCCTAGGAGTGAACCGACAAGAAGATCATCGACGCCCTTGTCGCCGTGCTCGTTCTGATTGACGTGTCCCCACCAAGCATCGATATTGAGTTGCAGGTTGTGGAAGGTGCGGACATACTGATTGAATTTGGTGACGGCTGCTGCGAAACTGTTTGGGCGCTTGTCGGCTCGGTCGCCGGTGGTGATGTTGCGAGACAAGTCATTCCAGTCCGAATCCATAACGAGGACAATGTGCCGGACTTGGCACACCGTGACAATGTCCTGAATGGCTTGTATCAGACCTTGCTCCTTACTGCCGATGTTCATAATCCCCTGCAAGCCTATGGAAATCATTCCATGCTTGCAGGCCTTTTCGGCTTTCTTTTCGCCTTCCTGAAGGAAAAGCACCTCGATAGGGGTTTTGGATTTGAACATTCGGCGAACCTTGTCCGGAATGAAAACCTGAGCCGGAGCCCCCGGAGGCGTCTGGTATTTCATTTTCGTCCCGTCGGCGGCGACATGAAGGTCCGGGTTAGCGTATCTGACACGGACATAGTTTCTCAACGACTTGGAGCCCTTGACGGAGTAGGTCATCGGGCGACCATGGAGGTCGTAGTAGAAAATCAGCATGTCGTTCCCCTTCAAGTCGGGGAGAAAGCCCGGGCCGATGGTGCCAGGGACAAAAGGAGATTTGATTAACTCCTGGCCGTTCTCGATGACGTTTGCAAAAATGTCTTCGACGGTCAGGCCGGAACCTTCGAGCTGTTGAGCGCAGAAGGTTTTGGAGATGGTCTCCTTTGTTTTCGATACTGTTTCCTTTCTGATGGTTTCCTCGGGAGTGATGATGATTCCGCACTCACGAGCGCAACCTTCGAGCACTTGCAGGAAATCGTTCTTTACATCGAGGTTGTTATAGTGCGCGTAGGCATAAAGCGGGTTAGGGAAACCTTGCTCACAAGCAAAGCAGCGGGCACTATTGAATTTCCCTTTGTGGGATATACGAAATTTTTTCGCCTTTCCACAAAAGGGGCAATCAATGTCCTGCGTCGCCTTGTGTTCACTGGCTCCCGGGATAAGCCTGCGAATATCCGCGTCTTTTTTTACCTTGTCGACCTCGAATTTACTGTACTTGCTCATGTGAAGAGATGGTGTTGGGCCGCATACTTTATGAACTCGCCTTTTGAATGAATGCCGAGCCGTGCGTAAGCATTACGGACATGGGTATGAATGGTAAGAGGTGAAAGCCGGAGGCGTTCGCCGATTTCTTCCTTGGTGAGGCCTTCATAGACCAAAGCCATGACCCGCTTTTCTGCGGGGCTGAGCTGATGGTCGAATTCTGGGCGACAGATTATGTGATCAAACTTGCCCTCTCCGCGGAGAGGGCAGTTAATATGCTCGAATGTGCAGAGATGATTGGGACCGATATCCGGAATTGAGTCAAGAGCTGCAAAGTTGCAGCGGATAAAGCGGCAGACTATCCGATAGAGGTAATAAGACCGATTGAGGGAGCAGCCCTTATACTCGGTCGACAAAGCCTCGAACGCTTTTGGATAGAATGTCGATATGCGCTCGGAAAGCTCATTGACGATGTCATAATCCGTTTCTCGGAGGACTCTCATAGAACCGTCGGCCGTCCTTATCCAAACCTCATTCTCGTAAGTGAAAAATTCGGCGTTTGTTAATACTCTGTTCTTGGTAATATTATCGTTTACCGACATTTGCCGAGAGGTCAACGCCGAGGATTTCGCTAATTTTGTCAAGAAAAACGGGCCGAAGTTCAGTCCTTCCTCGTCGCCAATTGCTTAGAACATCTCGCGTAATACCAAGTTCTTCCCTGATATCACGCGATTTAGCGATAAGGTCGCGGCGGCTCAGGGTACTAAGGTACTGGTCGAGGGCTTGATTTGTTGTCATATTTTTGTGATTTCAGAAATTATGCCGTAATTTTACGACAACAAAGTAACATCAAATATTTGAGATATTAACTATCCCCGACATAATTTCTGTAGTTTTTAATATCAATTAACATTTACCGACATGAAGAACGTAGGTCAGATCCTAAAAAGGCACATCGAGGACAACCACTTGAAGAAGGGAGAAATCGCTAAGTCCGTAGGAATTAGCTACAATTATCTCTCTACTCTCTTCAAGCAGGACACGATGGACGCTAAATTACTGGAGAAATTATTTGTCGCTGTTGGTTTACATCCGGCCATAGTGTTCGATGTGCCGGAGCAGATGACAAAAAAATTCTGCGACATATACGCTCAGACCGTTCTCGGCAATGCCACCGTCCAAATAACGGAGGCGGAAAATCTGCGCGAACTCCTTGAAGAGAAGGAGCGTATAATTGCCGAGAAAGAGCGTACCATTCAAATACTTATGGC
>Ga0137307_100755_pt1 | contig 36680 bp, 43 predicted proteins | sample NAcewD2O_March_2_FD_97180 | JGI IMG/M metagenome (GOLD analysis project Ga0137307, IMG submission 97180) | Mouse cecal microbial communities from Vienna, Austria - N-Acetylglucosamine amended D2O_March | ecosystem: Host-associated > Mammals > Digestive system > Large intestine > Cecum | place... | reverse complement strand
TATGGATGCCACCAGGTAATCAAGAACCACCACGGTATAGGAATCGTTTACCTCTTTTAAGGAGGGCACCGGGGTAGTTAAACGCTCCCCCTTAAAATCCGCCCAGGCCACCTGCTTTAAGCTGGAATGGATGTCCACTTTGTGCAAGTTGGAATTATCCCCGGAGGCATTAGGCTCTAAATATGTGGCAAGTTCCCTGGCTTCATCCACATCAAACGTCTTTTCATGAAAGGACATGGCAAAATCCACGCACTCTTTTGTATGGCAGACTGTCTCCTCCATAATCCTGGTATAATAGTAAATGGTATCCCCGCCGCTTTTTAATTTAATGATAAAAAGATACTCTTCGTTTTCTTCCAGGAGGTTTTGAATGGTAAGCTCAGCCTTAATTCTCCCCTTCTTCTCCTCATAGTCCTCTACCTTAGAATCCGCAATGAGGCGGCTGGCATCCAGGCTCCTGATTTCATAGGAAATCTCATCTATTTTTGTATCATAGGTCTGCACCTGCAGGGGCAGAAGCCTGTCCGATGAGACGGTAGTTATTGCATCCCTCATATACACGGACTGCATTTCCTTTGTGTAGCCCCGCAGTTCATTCACTTCCTGGTTTTCGCCCTCCCCCTTCATAAAAAAGGAGACAACCGGGAGGGTGGCATCCGCCATCTCTGTGGTTAAGTCCTCGTTGGAATGATTGGTCAGTTCCCCAAAGACGATAACGCCTAACAGAAACACACCTGCCAAAACCAATAATTTAATCATTCCCTTTTTCATCTAAAAACCGCCTTTCGTATATCATCCGGCAGGAGGGAGTTTTACTCCCGCCAAAAAATACCGGATAAAATTATTTATCACCACCATTTTCTGCAGCAGCGCCTGCGCCTGCCCCGCCTGCGGTACATTTCATCGTACAAAAGAACCTGTATCACATCAAGCAAATCTCTGTCCCTTCCTTTTCCCGACCGATCCGTCTGTGTAAGGACCATGGCATTATCATAAATATCATTTGCCGTTTTAAAGAGAAGGACTCTGTCCGGATACTCGTCAAACATCATACTTCCCTCATATTCCATTTTGTCACATTCCTCCTCCACATATGCAAGCAGCTCTTTCATCCGTTTGGGATAAAGCTCCTTCATACGCTCCATGTCTTTCTCATACTCTTTTTCCGTCAGGTACACATTTGACATGGGATACGTAAGATAAAAAGGCATCTTGCCTCCAAATTCTTCTGATATCCGCAAAAAAGGCTCCTGATACATTTTTTTGTGCTCCAACTCTTTTCCCTTTAATATATGCGGATAAAAAAAATGTGACATACCAAAACACTGATATGTCACATTATAGTCCAGGCTGAATAGAAAAACAAGGAAACTTTTTCCTTCCCGGCCTAATTTCTCCTCAACGCCTCGATAGGGCTTAACTTAGCCGCCTTCTTGGCGGGATAAATCCCAAAGAACAACCCAATTGCCGAGGAAAACATGGTGGTTGCAAGCACGGTGATAATATCCACCGAAGGAGTAAATGCCATCTCCGGGCTCACCATGGAAATTATTTTGGCCGCCAGGCTTGCACCCCCGATTCCAAAAAGGATTCCAATAAGCCCTCCAATCATGGTGATAATGGCAGATTCCGACAAAAACTGCATCATAATTGACCCTGTCTTTGCCCCCAGCGCCTTTCGGATACCGATTTCCCTGGTGCGCTCTGTTACGGACACCAGCATGATATTCATAACACCAATCCCCCCTACGATTAAGGAGATGGCCGCAACCAGAGAAATTACCATAGTCACCGCATTGAGAACCGTGTTGATATTGCTCATAATATCGTTAAAACTCTCGTACTGGTAAATGTTTTCCCCAAAGCACTGGTGCCGCCGCTCCAAAAGGGACACTACCTGGGTAGTAATGGAGGCGGTATCCGCATCCTTTTCCGCCATCAGGTAAATCTGGTAATAATCATCCATCTCCCAGCCGTAAATCTGAGTCAAAACCGTCATGGGGAAATACAGGGAAACCGGCGTATTGTCATATCCGCCTCCAAACATGGAGTTTTCCGGCTCTTTCTCCACCCCTACAATGGTAAAAGAAACGGAATTTCCCCAATTCGGCGTCATATCGATTGTCATGCCGATAACATCTGTGGAGCCGAACAGACGAATGGCGTCCGCCTCCCCAATCAGGCACACCGGGGTTCCCGCCAGGTATTCTTTCTCGTTAAAATATCTTCCTTTTAACAAACCTGTGTTGGAAAAATACTGGTAGGAGGCCATCTGGCCGCTGCCGTTTACGGAAAACTCCCCTTTTCTTGTGACGGTGCTCCCCTCAAACCCCTGGTACACGTTTACTGCCATGATGCCGTCCACTTCCTCCACAATGGCGTCAATATCGTCATTGGTAATGTAGTAAGTGCCGGTGGAATCATAGGTATAAAGGGCAATCTGCCCGGAAGCAATTCCCTCCAGCTCACCGGAAATCACCCCCTGGATCCCGTTTCCCAGGGACATAATTAAAATCACGGAGCCAATACCAATAATAATGCCCAGCATAGTGAGAAAAGACCTCACTTTATTGGCTTTTATGTTGGAAACCGCCATTTTCAAATATTCAAAAAACTGTGACATTCCTTGCCTCCTATTCTTCCGTAGACACCATGCTCTCCGTGTCCCCTGGCAGGCTTTCCGTGACAGGCATACCTTCGATTATGGAAGAATCCACTGATGTGATAACTTTTTCCCCGGCGGTTAAACCGTCTTTAATCTCAATCTCCTCCTTGGAGGCCATGCCCGGGGTGACATATTTCTTTACCACAATACCGTTTTCCACCACAAAGGCAAAATCCCCCTGGGTGTCTGCATTGACAGAGGCAATGGGCACCACCAGCGTATCTGTCTGGGTGCCAAGCTGAATGCTGACCTTGGCGTCCAAACCGAGAACCAATGCGTCATCCGGATTTAAAATCCCCACTTTTATGGTTACCATGGCTCCGCCGGTCTCGCCTTTCTGGGCAATCTTGCTGATGTAGTTTACTTTTCCCTTATATTCTTTCTCCTGAAATGTGATAACGGCCTCCTGATCCATCCTGATATTTTCCAGATTGTATTTTGACACGGGAATCTCTACGCATATATTCTGGGAGCTTGCCAGGGTGATTAAAGGATTTCCCTCCGCCGCTATGGTTCCCGGGGAAACCTGCACCTCTGTGACAATGCCGTCAAAATCCGCTGTAACTCCTGCCTGGGCTGTGGAGAGATCATCCGCCGTCTGCTCTAAAGTCAGTTTGCTTGCCTGCCTGGTGTAACTGATATTGGCTTTTGCCGCATCCGTCAAAATACCTGCCTCCGCCCCGGCCTTTTTGGACTGTGCCTCCCCAAGCTTACTCTGTAAATCTGCAAGCTGGTTATTTTTCTTGGTGAGCTCTGACTGGATATTAACCATATGGTTGGCTATGTCCGCAGAATCTTTTATTTTCTTTTCCACTTTTTTCAGTTCTTCTTCCAATTCTTTCTTTTCCCGCTTCAGATCCTCTATTTTCTTTCTGTCTTTATCAGAAGTATTCTTCGTAACCTCTTCCTCGGTGCTCTGGGCATCTGCCTGCTCCTGCTCCAAAATCTTTTGCTCTAATGCGGAAATCTGGGCATCTATACCTTCAATAGAAGCCTTAAGTTCCTGGGCCCTTGCCTGTCTGGAGGCGTTGGTATTGGAGGATTTCTCGCTGTCTGCAGCCTGGGACTGAAGGGAAGAAATCTCGGCGTTTACAGCGTTAATCTGATCCTCCAAAGTATGTATATCACTGCTGCTCGTGGCCAGATCCGTTGCGCTTTCACTGCTCTTTGCCAAGCTGTCGTTGCCTGTGGCCTCCTCCGCTTTTGCCTGCAGCGCCGCAATATCGTAACTCTTCTGCAATGAGGCAGTGTCATAGGTTAAAAGGTATTCCCCTTTTTTTACGTTCTGCCCCACTTCCACGGGAACTTCCCCCACCTGGGCATTTACCGGGGATGCATATACCCTTGTCTCTTCGCTTACAATGGTTCCGCTGGTGTCAAGGGTTGCCGTGATATCCCCTTTCACCACCTCCGCTGTGGCAACAGCGGGAAGCATATTCCCGGAACCTTTCGTCATAGAACGAACCCCAAACCACACAATGAGCAAAACCACAATAACGATCAAAACAACTTTTCCCGGTTTCATTTTCTTTCTGGGTCTTTTCTTTTCCACAATAACCGTGGTGTTTTCTTTCTTCTTAAACATAAGCCTGCTTATCTCCCTCTTCTTCAATTTGCTTTGCAATTTCCTCTATGCTCTTTCCGTCCCCATAATTGGTATCGGAGACAATTTTTCCGTCTATCACCCGAATTACCCGCTTAGCGCTGGCTGCGATTTTATTGTCATGGGTAATTAAAATTACCGTCCTGCCCTCCTCATAAAGCTCTCTTAAAATCTGCATAATCTCCTTGCTGGAGGCAGAATCCAGATTTCCTGTGGGCTCATCCGCCAAAATTACAGGGGGCGCCGCCGCCAAAGCCCTTGCAATGGCCACACGCTGCTGCTGGCCTCCGGACATCTCCGAGGGCTTGTGGTCCATTCTGTGCTCTAACCCAACCCTGGTCAGGGAAGCCACGGAAAGCTCGTGGCGCTTTGCCGCAGGAACATTCCGATATATTAAAGGCAGCTCCACATTTTCCAGTGCGGTAAGGTTGGGAATCAAGTTAAATCCCTGAAAGATAAAGCCGATTTCCTTATTTCGGATATCCGAAAGCTCATCGTCAGAAAGCCCCGCCACATCTTTTCCGTTTAAAAAATAACTGCCGGAAGTGGGTATGTCCAGGCACCCCAGCATATTCATAAAAGTTGATTTGCCGGATCCGGACTGGCCGATAATTGCCACAAATTCTCCCCGCATAATGGTCAGGGACACATCGTTTAGGGCCCGAACCTCGTTTTCACCTGGATTGTAAATCTTCATTAAGTTTTTTACTTCGATTAACGTCTCCACTATTTCTCCCTCTCTGTTCCAATCCAATAGGTTTCTATTTGTACCATGACGTTAATACAGTAAAACAAATATCTCCTCTTGTCAATTACCTTTTCCCAATTTTAAAGAAATTTAAGAATTCCTTTAAGATTGCAGGAAACTTCGCCTGGTGCACAGTTGGAAACTTTGTGCAAAAATGGGTTCTGTTTGTCATATTTCGTTCATATTTTATTCATATTGAGTGTTTTTTCAATTTTTCTTAAGAAATTTTTATAGAAGTTTTCCATTGATTTTTTGCTGTTTTCGTTTTATTCTTTTGTAGGAAATGAGACAATCTTGATTTAAGGAGGATTTACTATGAATCGCCGAATTAAATTTTTAAGCCCAGAACAAAAGGGCATGCAGGCAAACCAGACAAAAACCGGCTCCCGGCTTGTTGCCTGCGTGAATAAATACTCACTTGTGTTTCATGCACTGCTTTCCATGATGCTTATATTCATTATAGAAGTGATTTCAAGACATTCCATTGTGTCTGCATTTTCTTTCCTGTCTATGCACACATGGGCTTTTGTCTACAACTCCTTCATTATATTTGCATCTCTTTCGCTGGTGTATTTAATGCGCAGAAGGCTGCTGGGCCGCCTGATTATCAGCGGGTTTTGGCTGTTCCTTGGAACCATTAACGGATGTATCCTCTCTAACAGGGTAACTCCTTTTGGGTATACGGATTTAAAATGTATCTCCGATTTATTATCCATGCAGAACACCAACTATTTCACCGCAGCAGAGGCGACTCTTGTGGTGGTTGTTGTAGGGCTGTTTTTGGCATTTTGTGTTTTCCTCTTTATCAAAGGGCCAAAATATCAGGGCCCCAGAAGGAAATTTGTAACCCCCGCACTGGTAGCTGTCCCGTTTCTTTTACTTCCTGTAACTACAGAGGCGGCACAGAATACAAATGTACTGGCTTCATATTTTGCCAATATTGCCCAGGGATATGAAAATTATGGTTTTGTCTACGGTTTCTCCACCAGCGTGGTTGACAGGGGCATGAGCAAGCCGGAGGATTACTCCCAGGAATCTGTTGCGGAGGCAAAAAAAGAATCCAAACAGGATACAACCACAAATACTGATAAACCCAATATGGTAGTTGTATTGTTAGAATCCTTTATCGACCCGACGGAAGTGGAATTTTTGAATTTTTCCGAAGATCCCATTCCAAACTTCCGTAAATTAACGGAAGAGTATACCACAGGACATCTTACCGTGCCAGTTGTAGGAGCTGGAACTGCCAACACAGAGTTTGAGATATTAACCGGAATGAGCATGCAGTATTTCGGAACAGGAGAATATCCCTATAAAACGATTTTAAAGCAGACAGACTGTGAGAGTATTGCCTCCAATCTTTCCAAACTCGGATACGGCACCCATGTGGTACACAATAACGGCGGCAACTTCTACAGCCGGGCAAACGCTTTTTCCATGATGGGATTTGACAGCTTTACCAGCAAGGAATTAATGAATATCCAGGAGTACACACCTCTTGGAAGCTGGCCCACAGATGATATTTTAATCAGCGAGACGGCAAAGGCAATGGACGCAACACCAAACCAGCCGGATTTTGTTTACACCATTACCGTACAGGGACATGGGGACTACCCAACAGAGAAAGTGCTTTTGGAGCCGGAAATCAAAGTTTCCGGGGCAAAAGATGAGGCGGCTAATAACCAGTGGGAATATTATGTCAATATGATTCATGAGGTGGATAAATTTGTTAAGAACCTCACAGACGCCATGGCTGCCAGAGACGAAAATACCATTGTGGTATTCTTTGGAGACCATCTTCCAAGCCTGGGGCTGAACGAATCCGATATGGCCACAGGGAACACATTTAAGACAAAATATGCCACCTGGAATAACTTCGGCCTTGCAAAAAAGGATGCTGATTTAGCAGCTTACGAGCTCCTGGCTAATGTGACAAATGATATGGGCATCCATGAGGGAACCATCTTTACTTACGAACAGAGCGGTTTAGATAAAAAGGCCACAGATACCGAAGAGTATTTATCCGGTTTGAATCATTTGCAGTACGACCTGCTTTACGGAAACCGCTATGCATATAACGGGGCAGATTTATATCCTGCCACAGACCTTGTCATGGGCGTTGCGGAAACAGGGATCGCAGATATCTGGCCTTCCGCCACAGGTGACTATGCCACAATTATCGGCAAAAACTTTACCAAATGGAGCAAAGTATTTGTCAACGGAGAGAAAGTGGATACTGTGTTTGTAAACAGTTCCAGACTTCGGATTTCTCTGGACAGCTTAGGGGATCAAGATACCGTTGTGGTAAATCAAATGGGCTCCAGCAACACCGTGTTTAGAAGCTCCAATGAATTTGTATTTGAGGATCCTCTTGCAGAAAATACAGAAACTGAAATGCCTGAAAGTACAGAGACAACGGAGACGGATTCTACAGAGACAGAGACGACTGAAACAGAATCCACGGAGACAGAGACAACCGAGACAGAATCAGAAAAGAACATCAGCGAGTAGGGGAAATTTCCATTTCCCCCTGCCCACCCCGCAGGCAACTGCGGGGTTTATTTTATTTCACATACATTTTATCCACCTGAATTACAGCAAAGTAATTCTCCCCAATCTCATGCATAATTCTCCTTTGAATCTCCTTTGTCACGTCCTCATCTTCCATTTTAAATCCAAAGGGAATCACCACGTCGAAGATAAGGTTTGTGTGGCTCGGCCCGGGAACCATACGGAAATCATGGATGGATAACTCTTCCCCTATCCCCTTTACAATCTCTTTCACCTTATCTCTTGTTTTCCCGGTAGCCTCGTCTTTTGTCACAATCGGGTCCATATGGATCACAGTTTCACAGAAAAGCTTTTCCTTTAGCTCGAGCTCAATTCTGTCTATCAAATCATGAATCTCTAAAATATCCGCGTCTGCCGGCACCTCCGCATGGAGGGAAATCATCTGTCTGCCTGGCCCGTAGTCATGTACCACCAGGTCATGGATTCCCATAATCCCCTCATGGCCTGTCACAAGCTCAGAAATCTTTCTTACAAAATCCTCCTCCGGAGGCTGCCCCAAAAGTGGGTTTAAGGTATCCCTTGCGGCAGATATCCCTGCAAAAAATATAAATCCTCCCACCAAAACTCCGCACCATCCATCTATGTAAAGTCCGGTATAATGCCCAATAAGCATGGCAATCAGCACTACCGTGGTGGCTGCCATGTCACTGAGGCTGTCTGTTGCCGTGGCACGCATAGCTGCAGAGTCAAGTTTATCCCCTACTTTTCTATTGTAATAAGACATATAAAGTTTCACCGCGATAGACGCCAGAAGTATCCCGGCGGACACCAAAGAAAAATCCGTGGCCTGGGGATTTATAATTTTTCCCACAGAGTCCCGGATAAGCTCCACTGCCATAATCAAAATGGCAGCCGATACAATCAGTCCCGACACATATTCAATACGCCCATGGCCGAAGGGATGCTCCGTGTCAGGTTTTTGCCCCGCCAAACGAAATCCCACCAAAGTCACCGCCGAGGAACCTGCATCCGACAGGTTATTAAAAGCATCTGCGGTAATTGCAATGGAATGGCACATTCTCCCTGCGAAAAGCTTTCCTGCAAATAAAATGATATTTAAAAAGATTCCCACTAATCCGCAGAGCATGCCGTATCTTTCCCTGACCTCTGCGGGGGAATCTTCTTCGTGAACAAAAAATCTTGCCAATAAAGTTATCATATAAAAATACTCCCGTTAATACAGCGAACCTGCAGTTGCCACAGGATAATAGCGGAAAATCGCTTTTCCCAATATCTTGTCTTCTCTGACATAGGTATTATCCCAATATCTGGCATCCTGTGAATTATTTCTGTTGTCCCCCAGGACAAGATAAGAATTTTCCGGCACCTGGAAAGTATAAGGCCCTGTGGCAACGGTCCATTCCTCTTTCAGATAATCCTCTTCCAGAGGTACGGGAGAGCCGTTAATATAGACTTTCGCATCCCTAATAAGAACAGTTTCCCCTGGAAGGCCGATAACCCGTTTAATATAGTTTTCTTCTTCATCATCCGGATATTTAAATATCACAATATCCCCCCGTTTAGGGGCTTTATCATGATATGCCAGACGGAAACCAAAAATGCGGTCTCCTTCCATTATCGTATTTTCCATGGAGCCTGACGGAATATTTGCATTAATAATAATAAAATTCTTTATTACCAGGGCTGCCAAAACCGCCAGCAGAATTGTAATTAACCAGCTTAACACTTCCCTCACCGCCGACTTTTCCTGTACTGCATTCTCCTTTGCCATTGCTGCTTCCTTTCCGCATGTTTTAAAATCACTCTAATAGTATAACCCTATATGGGAAGAAACTCAAATACTTTTTTACAGCAATCCATCCTCAAAAGCCTGCATCATCTCCCCTGTCAGGCTGATATCCGTCTGGGAACGGTCTTTTGGCATATTGTCCCTGCCAAACCACTCCGCCGCTGAAAGTTCCTCATCATCCATGAAAATACTGCTGCTGCCCTCCACCTCACAGACAAACCCTGCTAAAAGGGCCCCGCTGAAAGACCATGGCTGGCTTTTATAATACCTAATGTTTTTTACACGAAGGCCCACTTCCTCCATCACTTCCCTGCGGACAGTATCCTCCAGGCTCTCCCCCACTTCACTGTATCCTGCCACCAGGGCATACCGCTTAAAACTGCTGTGGCCGCTGGCATATTTGGTGAGTAAAATCCTGTCTTTGTCTGTAATTGCCACAATCACGCTGGGGCAAATCTGGGGATAAGAAATATGGCCGCAAAGGGGACACACCATGGCCCGCTCCTTTAAGTGATGCTTCATTTCCTTTCCGCATCTGCCGCAGAACCTGGCATTCCCATACCACTCCTGCATCTGGAATCCCGTAATTCCCGCAAAGGCTTTCCACATGGGACGAACTCTGCGCAGCTCTTCTTTGGGCAGATATCTATAATTTAAAAAAGGCTCTACTTCTTTTCCCGGCAAATCGAAATACCCTCTGCCGTCTATCTCAAACAGATATCTCACCCCGCTTAAAATATCCGGATACTTTTCCATCACATCCTCTATCAAAGGATAGACAATCTGCCCCTGTGACTCCTGGCACAATATGTTTCCGTCTCTATAAATTAACAGACAATCATTTTCTTTTGCCTTTACGTTTTGATATGCAACTGTGTACTTGTGGGGTTTAATATCCTGTATCATACTTTGTATCCTCCTGTCAACTTATCGCTGCCTTCATTATACAATATCAATCTGGCATATGGAATAAGTGAAACAAAAACTTTCAGATATGAATGAGTTCAGATTTCTACAATAGTGGAAAAAACATTCACTCCATGTTAAAATAGTATTCACAGTCTAAATTAAGAAAGGATTTATAAGATGAATGAAATTATAAAATCTCTCCATGAACGGAAATCCGTCCGTGTCTTTGCCAAAGACGAAATTTCAAAAGAATGTAAAACAGATATTCTAAATGCAGCCCTGCAGGCTCCCTCCGCCGGATGCCAGCTCCTCTATACCATACTGGATATAACATCCCAGGATAAAAAAGATAAACTGGCAGAATACTGTGACCACCAGCCATTTATCACACAGGCAAAAATGGTTCTTATCTTTTGCGCCGACTGCCACAAATGGCTTACTTTCTACAGAGAAGCCGGGCTCTCCCCCAGAAACCCTGGAGCCGGAGACCTGCTTCTTGCCGTGGAAGACACCCTTATCGCCGCACAAAATTCCGTGACAGCGGCACAAAGCCTTGGAATCGGTTCCTGCTATATCGGCGATATCATGGAAAACGCAGAGGAAATAAAAGAATTACTGGAACTTCCGGCTTATGTTTATCCCGCCTGTATGCTTGTCTTCGGATACCCTGTAAAACAGCAGATAGAAAGGAAAAAACCGCAGCGTTTTGACCTTTCCCATATGGTCTGTGAAAACCGTTACCAAAGTAAAAGCGGCGGGGAAATCCGCTCTATGTTTTCCGGCATGACCGGTGTAAAAGATTATGAAACATGGATGAAAAATTTTTGTGAGAGAAAATATGAATCTGATTTTTCCAGGGAGATGAACCGGTCCATGGAGGTGTATCTGAAAGATTTTAAAGCGTAAAGCTTATCTGTCCCTCTGCAAGGGATTTCACCTTCCGGTCATAAACCATATCCTCCTGTGTTATCCTTCCACAAAGCAGCGGAGAATTCACATCATACATGCCGCAGTTTTTCCTAACGCTTTCCTGGCTGTAATTTGCATAACAATACCTGCATCCGTTTTTGCAGGTATTGTAGGCTCCGATTTCCACACTTTCTATGCATCCGCAGGCATTCCTTTGGTTTCTATCCTTCCCCGCCTTTATTTCATACCCTGTGATTTCCTCAATCAGCCCTTTATCAATACAGCAGTTATGCCCAATTCCCCATGGGGATAAATCCATATTTTCAGCGCAGCTCCCCACCTTTATTCCCCTTTCTGCCGCTATCCTGCCGATTTCTCCGGAAACCTCCCCCAGCACATCTTTTTTCGGTTCATACCAGCCAATTTCCCGCAAGCTTCGCCTGTTCTTTGTATATTCATCCACAAAACTAATCACACACTGATTGGTGTATCCTTTCAGGGCGTCTGCAATCTGTTCAAATGCCCTCAAATGATATTCCGGCGTATATGTTTTATTAAACAAAATCGGGTCATACCGCCAAATCACACGGTTTCTTCCAACCTGCTCTGACAATTTCTGAAATATGGGTATCATTTTCTCTTTTTTGTGGGGGACGTTACATTCCATGTCCCGCCCATATCCTGTGAGGGTAAACTGAAAATAGTATTTATATGCAGACAATTCCTCTAACCGCTCCATCATAGGTTTTGGATTCTTCGTCCAGAAAACAATACAGTCCACCACCTGGGGGGATAGATTTATCCTGCCCACCTGACAGGGATTCATGGGATTTCTCACATATACAACCCCTTCTTTTATTCGGTTTAAAAACCAATCGGAATAGTAATTGGGAATATCCGTCCGGCGGCTTGCACTTAAAATCATTTTTGCCTCCTTAAAAATGTACATGATAGAACTATGCTTTTTACCATTATAGCCCTATCCATTTTAAATGCAACTTTTGAAAAACAAAAAAATAAAAAAAATTTGTAACAAATCAACCTGGAAAGGAACTAACAAATTATAAGATTACAGGTTATACTTGTAATATGAGGTGTTGATATGAATAAAGAAAAAATGGATGAAATATATCGGGAAAATGCTGCTATGATATATAAATATCTCTGCGGATTAACGCAGGACAGCGAACTTGCCGAGGAACTGACCCAGGAAACTTTCTTTCAGGCAGTGAAAGGAATTGACAAATTCAGGGGAGATTGTAAAATTTCCGTCTGGCTATGTGGAATTGCAAAAAAATTATGGTATAAGGAACTGGAAAAAAGAAGCAGGCATAAAATTGCCCCACTGGAAGATTGGGTGCCCTCCACAGAAAATGTTGAAAATAAAAGCCTTAACAATTTGGAAAAAGTAGAAGTTTTCCGCCTGATGCACAACCTTGACGATGTAACAAGAGAGGTCATGTATTTGCGATTAGCAGGGGAACTGCAGTTTTCTGAAATTGCGGCTATTTTGGGAAAAACGGAAAACTGGGCCAGAGTAACTTATTACCGGGGAAAACAGAAAATAATGAAAGGAATGAGAGAATGGAACTAAGGGAAAAAGAATTAGCTTGTGAAATTGTCAGAGATTTACTTCCTCTCTATGTGGATGGAATGGTAAGTGATGTTTCTAAAAAGAGCATTGATAACCATTTAGAACAATGTACAGAATGCAGTGAAATATATCAGGATATGACTTGCCATTTGGAAATGGAAACGCCGCCCACAGAGATTTCAGATGTAAAAAGATTTTTGAAAAAAACAAAGAAAATGTATTTCTTGTACGGTTTAGGAGGTCTTAGCTTTATTGCTGTACTTGTCTGCCTGATTGTGGATTTGGCGGTAAACAAAGGAATTACATGGTCTTTGATTGTGGGAAGTTCCTGCTTATTTGCAGACGCCTTACTATATGCCCTTTTCACCTGCAAAAAAAATAAAATCTGTACCTCTATGGCAGTTATAAGTGTTGGGGCGTTTGTCCTGCTCTCCGTCATACAGATTACCAGATATTATCTTTTGGGTACAGGGACAGTCTGGCTTTTCCGTTATGGCCTGCCTATCCTGCTGTTATGGCTTCTTGTCCTCTGGCTTCCAGTGCTGGGGGGAACATTCCTGAAATGGAATATCTGGGACTGCACAGCATTGTTCCTATTCCTGGTAATCATAGGGAACTATGCCACAAAACTAATTACAGGGGATTATGTGTGGGAAGATGTATTCCATATGCAGGGATTTACAGGCAATGCCCTTGGGGAAGTAATTGGAATCATGATATTTGTAATGGTTGGGAGGGTCACAAAATGGAAAAAATAATACGTGTGAAAAATCTAAGAAAAGCATACAAAAAAGAAACTGCCGTTGAAAACGTGTGCTTTGAATTTACCCCTGGAGTATCATGGGACTATTGGGGACAAACGGATTAGCCCCCCAGGGACAGATGAACCTATACCGTCTGATTTGCGATATGGCGAACAGTATCCTCCAGGAGAAAACGGAAGAAATTTTATCCGAAACCACAAATCTTGTAGACGCATACTGGGAGAAACCAAACACCGACAAAAGCGTCCTCTTGGTGTAAAGGAATCCGTCTTGTTTCACAAAAAGGAAATCAGTTTACAATCAGACTGGAAAATATCAGTTTAGATGAAATAGTATGATAATGTAAATTATTGTTGCTGACAGTTGACAAACATAAATCGTGCAGATTAAAAAACTCCCCCGGCGCACCTGCGCCGTGGGAGTTTTTATTCTGCCATTTCACTGTTTTTAGCACACGCCCTGAGCAATCATTGCCGTAGCAACCTTCTCAAAGCCTGCAATATTAGCGCCCATTACATAATCCCCTTCATGACCGTAACGTTTTGCAGCATCGTCAATATTGTGGTAAATATTTACCATAATGTCTTTTAATTTAGCGTCCACTTCCTCAAAGGACCAGCTCAGCCTCTCGCTGTTCTGGGACATCTCCAGTGCGGAAGTTGCCACGCCGCCGGCATTTGCAGCCTTTCCGCCGATAAACCACACGCCGTTCTCCTGTAAGTACTTGGTGGCATCAATGGTGGTAGGCATATTTGCACCTTCACACACTGCTTTACAGCCGTTTGCCACAAGCTGTTTTGCATCTTCAATGAAAAGCTCATTCTGTGTTGCGCAGGGCAGCGCAATATCACATTTAATCTGCCATACTCCCCGGCCCTCATGATACTCTGCACTCTTACGGGCAGCCGCATACTCTGTCAGACGGGCACGTTTTACCTCTTTTACCTCTTTTAACAGTGCAACGTCGATTCCTTCCGGGTCATATACCCATCCGGTGGAATCGGAGACAGTCACTACTTTTGCACCTAACTGCTGTGCTTTCTGGGTAGCGTAAATCGCCACATTTCCGGAACCGGAAATACATACGGTCTTTCCTTCCATAGATTCGCCGTGACATTTCATAAGCTCCTCTGTAATGTATAACAGGCCGTATCCTGTGGCCTCTGTGCGGACTAAAGAACCACCGTAGGTTAAGCCTTTTCCTGTAAGCACGCCCTCATACATGCCACGGATTCTCTTATACTGTCCGAACATATATCCGATTTCCCTTGCCCCTGTACCGATATCTCCGGCAGGAACGTCCACGTCAGCCCCGATATATTTGCAAAGCTCTGTCATAAAGCTCTGGCAGAATGCCATAACTTCCCTGTCAGATTTTCCCTTGGGGTCAAAATCAGAACCGCCCTTTCCGCCGCCGATGGGAAGGCTTGTTAAGCTGTTTTTAAAAATCTGCTCAAATCCTAAGAATTTGATAATGCCCAAATTAACGGAAGGATGTAAGCGGAGACCTCCCTTGTAAGGTCCGATGGCGTTGTTAAACTGTACTCTGTATCCTGTATTTACCTGAACCTGCCCCTTGTCATCCACCCAGGGCACACGGAATTTAAACTGTCTGTCCGGCTCAGTCAAACGCTCTAACAGAGCTTCTTTCCGGTATAACTCCTCATTTGCGTCAATCACCGGGCGCAGGGAATCCAAAACTTCCTCCACCGCCTGAAGAAACTCCGGCTCAGATGCATTTTTTGCTTTTACACGCTCTAACACTTCATCAACGTAACTCATAATACTATATTCTCCTTTTCTTCAAACACACATTTTACACGCCAGTATTATTTTAGTATGAAAAGTTTCATTTGGCAATATTTTTTTTACCCTGAAGAAAACTTTTTATGAAGAGCGTTCTATCAAAAGCAAAATCAAATAAACCACCAGTAAAAATAACCCTGCTCCGGCAAATACAAGCTGAAACGTCCTTAAATCCCCCAGAGTTCCCACCAGAAACACACTGGTGGGGCCGTCCTCAGCTCCTATTACAGTAAAAGACATGGAAGCTGTTTTCTTATGCTTTACATATTCTCCAACCAAAGAAATTCCCATACACAAAATTCCCAAACCGCCTATTATACCTGCCCACACTTTTCTCATTCAAACATCTCCCCTTTTCCGTATTTTAATATCTCTTCCCCTGTCAAAAGAAAAAGAGCGTCTATCATAAAATTTTTAAAACTCATAGTTCCCAAATGGTTTTTTTCACATTTTTCCTGGGCCCTCTCCCCGGCAATTCCCATGACAATAGGCACCGCCGCCCCGGCAAGAACAGATTTTTCCACTGACAAAAACCCTCCCAAAAGAGCTGTGGACATACAGCCGGAGCCTGTAATTTTTGACATCCAGGGACTTCCGTTATTTACATATATCAAAGCCTTTCCGTCTGTAATAATATCCCTTTTACCGGAAATCACACAGATGCAGTTTTTTTCTTTTGCAAATGCCTTTGCCTGCTCCGTAAGCCCCCCGGTATCTTCTCCGTCCGCTTCCCTTGCATCCACCCCCACAACTGTTTTTTCATTGCGAAACAGTGCCAGCATCTCCGAGGCATTCCCCCTTATAAGGGTCACGGGAACCTGCTCCATAAGTTCCCTTATTTTCTCCCGGCGGAATGTGGCCCCCCCGGCCCCCACCGGGTCTAAAATAATGGGATGGGAAAGACGCGCCGCCTCCTTTGCCGCAAGAAACATGGCATCATAATCTTCCGTGGCCCCAAAATTGCACACCAGCGCATGGCAGCCCGCTGTAATCTCCGCCGCCTCCAAAGGGTGATGTGCCATGGTGGGCCTTGCCCCTGCCGCCAGCAGAATATTGGCGCAGTCATTTACCGTCACCGCATTTGTAATACAGTGAATTAAGGGCTTTTTCCTTCTGACAGTTTCCAAAAGTTCCCCTGCTTTTTTTAAACACATTTCTTTCATCCTGATTCCTCTATGTAACCTCTTGTAAAAGTCTGTCAATAACACCGCTTTTTTTCATAGCTCCCACTAAGACCACTGCAAGCAGGGTTCCCCCGCAGGTACTGATAAAAAAGGGCACCACAAAAGTAAAAATTGCCGCCTGGCCATTTCCCAGAACAATCTTTGCTATTGGGTAAGCAAGAATGCCTCCCACCAGGGCAGTGCCGAAAACCTCCCCCCCATAGGCATAGGGCAGCTTCTTTCCCCCACGGTATAACACGCCGGCCAGAAACGCCCCGCACATACTGCCGGGAAAAGCCAAAAGAGTCCCAAGGCCCAGCATGTTTCTAATAAGGCTTGAGAGAAAAGCCGCCGCCAGGGCATACCCCGGCCCCAAAAACACGGCTCCCATAATGTTCATTAAGTGCTGTGCCGGGGCACATTTAGAACCAAACACCGGAAAAGAAAACAAAGAGCCGATAACGGATATTGCAATAAATATTCCTGTGAGACTTATCTTTTTTATATTTGCACTCATAACCTCTATCCTCTGCTTAACATATAATTGTGCTCTAGCGGCCCGGCCCCTTTCCCCAGGTCAAGGCCTGCCTGCAATGCCCCTGTGAGATACTCCTTAGCATGTCCCACCGCATCCTCCAATGCTTCTCCTTTTGCAAGGTTGCTGGCAATGGCGGAGGATAAGGTACATCCTGTCCCATGGGTATTACTATTATCAATGCGCTCCCCCTTAAACCATACTGCCTTTCCCTCTGCAAAAAGGAAGTCATTGGCTGTGCTGGTTTCATGCCCGCCTTTTACCAAAACGGCTCCCCCGTAGTTCTCCGCTATCTTTGCCGCAGCCTTTTCCATATCCGTTGGCCCTTCAATATCCATACCGCTTAAGACTTCCGCCTCCGGTATATTGGGGGTAATCACATCCGCCCTTGGCATAAGCTCTTTCATAAGGGCTTCTGCCGCCTCATCTTTTAACAGCTTAAATCCGCTGGTGGACACCATCACCGGATCTAACACCACATTCTTTGCCTTGTACTCTTTTAATTTTTCCCCTATGGTGTGAATCAGCCCTGCATGGGAAACCATCCCGATTTTTACCGCATCGGGATAAATATCCGTAAAAATGCAGTCCAGCTGGCTGGCTAAAAATTCCTCCGTGGAATCCAAAATTCCATAGACGCCGGTAGTATTTTGTGCCGTCAGGGCAGTGATGGCGCTCATGGCGTAAAGCCCGTGCATGGTAATGGTTTTAATATCCGCCTGAATCCCTGCGCCGCCGCTGCTGTCGCTCCCTGCAATGGTAAGAACTGTTTTCATAAAATCCTCCTAACATGATTTACGGGCAGGTCTGTCCCATGACATGCCCTGCCCGTTCATAAAACCTGTGTTTTATTATAAGCTTTTCCAATATGATATACAATACCTGTTTTAGAGATTCATAGCTTCACCAAGAAAGTGATAGGTATCTTCCCTGTAGTCCCTTTCCAAATCGTTGGTGATAACGGCATTGCCTTCATAACCCGTAAGGTCATTTAACACCGTACCCTCATTTATCTCCTGATATTTATTTCCGTTCCATTTAAGCAGAACATAACCGCTGTTGGTTCCGGTTCCATTTGTATTCCCGTTACTGGTCCCCGCTGCGGTATTTGTACCCTTGGCATTTCCATTATTTGTTCCCGCCGTGGTGTTTGCATCACCGGTAGTTCCATTATCCGTTCCTGCAGCAGTACTTGTACCTTTGGTTGTGCCATTATCTGTCCCCGCTGTGGTATTTGTACCGTTTTCATTTTCCGTCCCCGCCGCTCCGGGAGCCGTGTCATTGTTAATTCCGATATTGTTGCACAAAATCAAATCCCGGTAACCATCCGTCATATGGTTGCTGATATATACCGGAGCGCTGACACCCTGAAATTCCTGGCGGATGGCATCTGTGGAGAGATTATCCCCGGAGGCGTCAATCCACAATAAACGGTTGCCTCCCTGGTCATTTAAACTCTCCCCCATTACCATGGCAAGAATTTCATTTTTGCTGTCTCCGTTTAAATCCACATAATTGTAATAGTAGCGGATGCTTTTATAATTTTCCTCTCCGATATTCAGGTGTTTCGCAATCAGTTTTTCCAAATCACCATGGGCGTCCGTTTCCCCCTCAGCCCCCTCAAAGCCTTCCGGGAGCTCTAAGGCGTTGCCCAGCTGGAGCTGGTTAAAATCATTTTCCGTCCCAGTCTCCGTATTCTCCATCACAGACTCCGTTCCCACATTTCCTGCGCCCTTGTTTTCCGTATTATCCACAATTCCCGTATTATTTTTATTATCGTTTCCTCTGCCGCAGCCCAGCGCCGATATGGCAACCGCCATAGTTAAAAATAATGTAATTGCTTTTTTTTTCATATAAAAATCTCCTTGTTATACATAAAGTTTTTGTATCTCCTTAACAGTTTTTCCAGAAATAATCCAAAGTATGCTTAAATTTTGCTTTTTGGGAAAAATATTCAACGAATATTTCTTGCATCGAACGTATTTTTGAATTATACTGTTTGTTACTACAAAGATTGAGGTAATGCTTATGGATAAAAAAGATGTTTTGGAACTGAAACGCAGGCTGAAAAAAGACGACTGCACCTTTACCCGAATGTGCGGGTGCTATGTGGACAGCAACAGAAACAAAGTGGTAGCCTTTGGGCAGACTTTTTTAAACCTGGAAGACGAAGAATTTTATAAATACCTGGAAATTGCCAAAAAGACGCTTTCCGGCACACTGGGAAACAATCTTTTAGAATTTGAGTTTCCAGGGGAAGAGGAGAGTCCCGGGGGAAGGCAGCAGTTTTTAATGGCCTTAAAGAGCACCGCATTAAAAAACGACGAACTCTTAGACCGTCTTTACGACCTTGTAATCGACAACTACGACTACGCAGGAAACTACCTTATCCTGGTATTCCACGATGCCTACGACGTAATGACAAAAACTACGGACAATGGAAAACTGGACGAGTCCGAAGAAGTGTATGAATACCTGCTCTGCGCCGTTTGCCCGGTAGTTTTAAGCAAACCCGGCCTGGGATACCGGGAGGATGAAAACCGTATCGGCCCAAGAATCAGGGACTGGATTGTAAGCCTGCCGGAGACAGGTTTTCTCTTTCCCGCCTTCACCGAGAGAAGCACTGATATCCATTCGGTTTTATGCTATTACAAAAATCCCAAAGAGCCCCACAGTGAATTTGTGGAAGGCGTGTTCGGCTGTACCTCCAAACGGACTGCCGCTGAGAAAAAGCAGGCCTTTGAAGCCATTGTAAAAAATGCCTTTGGAGGAGATGAAGATGCTTCCTTAGAAGGGTTTTACGATATTCAGGAAGGCTTAAAAACTATGTCGGAAAACCAGGGGGAAGAGGAGGAGGGACCTGTATTTCTCACCCCGGAAACTATAGGGGAGATTATGGGGGAGAGCAGCATCCCAAAAGAAGCCGCCGCTGTCATCGAAGAATCTTTTACAAGAGAATTTCAGGATGAAATACCGGAACTTCATCAAATTTTAGACGAAAAAGCCGCCGAGACAGGAAGCAGGCAGAAAGCGGAAAAAGAACTGCGGCAAAAAGTCCAGGTTTTGGAACAGGAATTGGAGGACACTAAAGTTTTAACCCCCATCGACACAGGAGAAGAAGAGGAAGCCCCCACCGGCGGGGTAAAAACCTATGATGTTATCCTACGGGTAAAACCGGAAAAAGCCTCCCAGATAAAATCCCAGCTCATTGACGGCAAAAAGTGTTTGGTTATCCCTCTGGAAGAAAACGAACACGCCGCCATCAACGGCATCAACACCACAGTTTGACGGAACGAAAAACTGTGCACATATTGGTTACAAAAACATACACACAATAGGAATGGTGAGGATGGAAACCAGAGTGCTTAACACAATCCCGTTGGTACTGCAGGTTTCGTCAGCGCCATTTTCTTTTGCAATCAATGTAATAATACTGCCCACAGGCATGGCAAGCTCAAGGGCAAATACCCCAAATACTACGGGGTCAAAAAACATCCCTTTCATCAGGGAAATCACCAGAATAGGAAATAGAATCATACGGATTCCCGTATAAAAATACATCCTCACATTTGTAAATATATTTTTCATATCCGCCTTTGCAATACTCACCCCAATGAGAATCATGGAGAGGGGAATTGTTGCGTTGCCCATATAATCAAAAAAAGTCACCACCGGGGCTGGGACGGAAATCTGGAACATAAAAATCAAAATTGCCGTAATACTTGCCAGCACTCCCACATTAAAAATGCGCTTCCACTGTCCGCCCTGTTTCATTTCCTGCATTTGACGGCCTTCCCTGTCTGCCGCCGCTTTTCTTGCCAGGACAATGCCAAGAGTATATAACAAAAGATTATACCCCAGCATATAAAAGGCAATATAAATTACGGACTCCATCCCGAAAATACTGCTGATGACAGGAATTCCCATAAACCCTACATTTGGGAATATGGTCATCATCCAATACACACACCTCTCGGATTTTTTAGGGCGGAGTATCCACACAAAAAGGATGCCAAAAACAATGAGCAGTAAATAGAACAGCAGCATAAGAAAGAGATTTTGAGCTACCAGCCCCATATCCTTTCCGGAACTTTTCCCCAGAACACCGTAAACCACCAGCATGGGATTAAAAATATTTACCACAATTTTTGACAGCTTCTGGTTTGCAGGTTCATCCAGCCACTGCTTCTTCCACAAAAAATATCCGATAAGCATCATGACAAACAACATGAGCATCTGGCTTAAAATAATTTGTACATTCATAATTGTAACAGTCCTTTATCCTTTTTACTATTTTTTACGATATTGCCGGATTGTATCCTCAATTAAAGTATAATCCCGCTCAAACAATTCCTGGCAAATCTGTCTCTGTAAAATTTCTTCCGGCACTTTTTCCAAAATTTTTTGCTGGACAAATTTTTTGCTCTTATCCCGATACTTTGCCATGCCGTTGATCTGCTGGATGTGGGACAGCTCCGGCCTCCAAAGTATGGAAATTTTCTTCTCCGGCACTACCTTGGGATTTTTCTTTGCCTCCCGCAGAACATAAAAATCAATTTTATCCTCCCACAATTCCACAGAAATAATCCCCCACCAGGGTGGCACATGCTCATGGACGTGGGCCGCATGGGTGGAGCCTGCCACCACATAATTACAGTCAAAATATAAATCGTAATCCTTAACCTGACGGCCCAGCCTTGCATATGTATCCGCATCACTTTTAATCTCAATCCCTACAATCAATTCCGGCGTCACCATTAAGACATCCGCCCTGGAGCGGCCCATGGTTTTCTCTTCAATTATCCTGATTTTGCCGCAGCGCTCCTCCAGAAAATCAAAAAGAGGGTCTCGGATATCCTTGTCATAAAGAACCGCTTTACGCTTCTCTCTCTCCATCTTCCCGTTCCCCTTTCTTTCCCATGTGCAGATATCTGGAAAGCAAAAGCAGAATTGCAACGCTGATTACAGAAACAAAATCCTCATAAGGGCTGGTTTCTCCCACAATCATATGTCTTGCAATCAAGAACACCAACACCTGAATCACATTATCCGGGTTGGGACGGCAGAGCATTTCAAGAAATTCAATTCCGATTACTATGGCAAATACATTCACCAGAAATTCCTTGAAATTAGCCGTATCCCGAAACAAACTCTGGGTTAAATCCACATCTTTTACCATACTGATAATGGCAATGACAATTCCTAATAACACAATCACCGCCATAATCAGTTCAAACAGCCCGCAGACTTTCTGTACATATTTTTTCAATTTTTCCATCTGTATCCCCCGTAAAGAATCTTCCCATACATTACTATTAGAAGTATAAAGTACAACCTCACTCTTTTCAATAAAAATATATCCAAAAAACCAAGAAAAATGTAAAACATAACATTATTTTCTAATAACCTTCTCATTTTAATATGGTATACTAAAAGTTAAGCTGTCCGGTATCCAGTAAGAAGAGGACAGAAAAATTACTTTTGGGAGGTTCCTTTATGCGTATTTTGCTTGCGGAAGACGAAGCGGATTTAAACCATATTATCTCACAAAAACTGGTTTCAGACGGTTACAGCGTGGACAGCTGCTTTGACGGCAGAGAGGCTATAGATATTTTATCTTACACAGAATATGATGCGGTAATCCTGGATATTATGATGCCAAAAGCTGATGGTTTTGAAGTTTTAAAAAGCCTTAGAAACGCCGGAAAAACCACACCTGTACTATTTTTAACGGCAAAAGACAGCATATCTGACCGGGTAAAAGGTTTGGACAGCGGAGCCAACGACTATCTGGTGAAGCCTTTTTCCTTTGAGGAACTCTCTGCACGGCTGCGGGCCATGATGCGCTCTTCTTTCCACCATACAGACAATGTTCTTTCCGCCGCAGATTTAATCTTAGATACCGCCTCCCACGCTGTACGGCGGGGGGACAGAGAAATTTCCTTATCTGCAAAAGAATATGAACTGCTTCAATACTTAATGTACAACAAGGGCATCGTGCTTTCCAGGGAAAAAATAGAAAACCATATCTGGAACTTTGACTATGAGGGGGGGACGAATGTGGTGGATGTGTATATCAGTTATCTCAGGAAAAAAATTGATACCGGATATGACAAAAAGCTGATACACACCATCCGTGGAAAAGGTTATGTGCTGCGGGAGGCCAAAGACATATGAGACAACTGCCCATACGTTTTAAAATAACCCTCTGGTTTACCGCTGCCCTCCTTGTCATGTTTTTGTCCAGTTACCTTTTGGTGCGTTATCTGGAACATCAGGGCCTGCAGAAAAACATACGGGATAACCTGGTGGAGACTGTGGAACACAATGTGGATGAGGTGGAGTTTTATACCAATATGGACAATATTGACCTATACAATGAGACAGACTATTTCAGCGTATACCGAAACGGATACCTGGAAATTGACGATGATTTTTTAGACCAGGTAAACGAAGTGTACACCGGCCTTTACAGTACCGACATGGTACTGCTCTACGGTGAAAATCCTGTTTCCAGAAATACTGCCACACTTCCCTTTTCAGATTCTAAAATCCAACGGGTGAAAGAAAAAGGCATTCTTTATTATATCTATGACAGAAAACTTACTGCCAAGGGGCTGGAGGGCCTATGGCTTCGGGGCGTCGTATCGGAGCAGCAGGGCTTAGAGCATATTCTTCAGGTTACACGGCTGTCCCTTCAGATACTTCCCCTTTTGGTTCTGGTATCCGCTATCGGCGGTTATTTCCTCACCAAAAAAATGCTGAAGCCCATTCAGGAAATTTCAAACTCCGCCGCCAAAATCGGAACCGGGGACGACTTAAAACAGCGGATAAGTCTTGCCCCTGGAAACGACGAACTTCACCAGCTTGCCCGCAGCTTCAATCAAATGTTTGAGCGTCTGGAGAATGCCTTTGAAAAAGAACGCCAGTTTACCTCCGATGCTTCCCATGAGCTCCGGACACCTGTATCTGTTATCACTGCCCAATGCGAATTTACACTGGAAAAACCAAGAACGGGGGAAGAATATGAGAACGCCCTTGAAACCATCCTGCGCCAGTCAAAAAAAATGTCCCGGCTGATAAATGACATGCTGGATTATATACGCCTGGAAATGAGGGCTGAATCCTATAAAAAGGAAACCATAGACCTGACAGAGCTTGTGGAATCCCTTTGCTTTGACATGGCCCTGATAAAAGAAAAAGACATTGTGCTATCCTGGGAAGTGGAAAAAAATATCTGTTTTTCAGGGAGCAGACTACTATTATCCCGCCTTTTAACAAACCTTATCAGCAATGCCTACCGATACGGAAAAGAAGAGGGACATATCTTTGTATGTCTAAAACGCCGGGAGCATCAAATAACGCTGTCCGTATCAGATGACGGCATCGGGATTGCCCAGGAAGAGCAGTTAAAAATTTTCCAGCGCTTTTACCAGGCGGATACCTCCCACTCCGGCAGTGGCACAGGCCTTGGGCTCTCCATGGCAGACCAGATTGTACGGTTTCATAAAGGAAGCATCCGCGTAGAGAGCGCCCTGGGAAAAGGGAGCACATTTTATATATTTTTTATGGAATAATTTTTTCTAATACTGCTCTAATATTTTTGTCATATAATAAAAAAACGATAAATGCGAAAGGAGGAAAACTTTTTATTGAATAGACTGAAATTACTGTTTTCAACGCCAAAAAGAGCCTTTCTCTCTGCCTTTGCCCTGATAATTCTCCTTTTTGGAACCGGAATTTTCATAGGGGCAAAAGCCTTTGCAAAAGAACCTCACCCTCCCCAGAACACTGCTGCGCTTAATTCAGATTCCAGGGAAAGCCAAAACAATTCAGACAATCCCGCTTCCCTTTCTGACAATAACAGCCAGATAAGTCTTGATTCTGCCAAAGAAACTGCTCTTGCCGACGCCGGCCTGTCATCTGCAGATGTGACCTATACAAAAGCAGAGCTTGACTATGAAGACGGCGTGGCTGTATATGAAATTAAATTTTATACGGCAGACTGCGAATATGAATATGAAATCAACGCTTCCACGGGAGCCATACGCAGCCAGGATAAAGAGTGGCATGATCTCCCTCATCCCGCTGAAAATTCCGGCAATACCGGCTCTGATATCGGGGTGGATAAGGCAAAATCCATTGCGGCAGGCCATGGGGGATTTTCCGTTACAGATGTAGTTTTTTCCAAGGCTAAATTTGAAAAAGACCACGGCAGCATGAAATACGAAATTGAATTTTACAAAGACGGTATGGAATACGAATATAAAATAGACGCTTCCACCGGTGAAATCTTAGAGTTTGACTCTGAACTTGACGACTGACAAATGTGAAAAATTATAAAAATAAAGGAGGAATTTTATCATGAAAAAAAGTAACAGAATTCTTACAATGATTTTCCTGGTATGCTTTGTATTTGCAAATGTTCTCTGTTTTCCCACCCTGGTATCTGCAAAAGAGATTACCTCTTCTTACCAGGCAAAAAGGCTGGCAAGAGAAAAAGTAAAAGGCGCAACCGTTACAGAGGTAGACAGGGATTATGAAAAAGGCGAACTCGTCTATGAAGTTAAACTGGTGAAAGGCAAAAAGGAATACGAGCTCACTTACCGTGCCTCCGACGCCAAACTGATTTCCTACAAATGGGAGATAGCGTCCTGGTATATTACCAAAGGCAAAGGAAAAATTATAAGCAAAAGCAAATGCAAAAAACTGGCAAAAAAAGAGGTATCCGGCGGAAGCATTACAAGCCTTTTTATCAAGCAGAAGGCGGCATACGATATCTATAAAGTTAAAATGAAAAAGGGAAGCAAGAAATATGAACTGGAATTTCATGCCCGCACCGGCAAACTTTTAGAATATGAGTGGGAATTAACCACAAAATCCAGCAATAAAAACAATTACATCGGCACAGCAAAAGCAAAGGAAATCGCCCTGAAAAAAGTGGGCGGCGGTCATGTGATTAAAGTGGAATTTGATATGGATGACGGCGTGCCTGTATATGAAGTAGAAATCATAAAAGGCGACTATGAATATGATGTGGAAATCCACGCAAAAACAGGAAAAATACTGGAAGTGGATAAAGATTATATTTATGATTAAGAATTTCTCAAAACTTTAAAGGGGAAACTTTTATGACAAAACAAAGGAAATATCTCACCGTCCTGATATTATCCGGCCTATGTTTTCTCACACTGTTTAGCGGCTGTTCCTCCGGAATAGACAAAGCCTCTGACAATGTGCAGGAAAATGTACCGGCAGGCATCAATCATGAGGCAGGTACATCAAATTTAGAAAACCTGGGAGAATTTTCTGTACAGGACATAACAGGGGAATCCTACACTCAGGAAATGTTTGCTGATTATGATTTGACCATGGTCAACGTCTTTACGACCTGGTGTACCCCCTGTGTAAATGAAATTCCTGACCTGGGGAAACTGAAAAATGAAATGGAAAGCCAAGGCGTAAACGTGGCTGGCTTTGTACTGGATGCCGTTGACGGCAGGGGAAACACAAGTGAAGAAGCCATTGAGAAAGCAAGACTGTTAGCTGAAAAAACAGGGGTTACCTACCCATTTCTAATCCCGGATGAGAGCTATTTAAACGGCAGGCTTTCTGGAATCAACGCTGTCCCGGAAACATTTTTTGTAGATAAAGAGGGAAATATTGTAGGGGAAACCTACTCCGGAAGCCGCTCATTTGAAGATTGGAAAATCATTGTGGAAACTCAGCTGAAAGAGGCGGTAAAATGAGCCGCCTTTTTCGCTCTCCTTCCGCTGGAATCTGCATAGCTGTAATAGGTCTTCTAATGATGGGATTGGGAATTTACCGGGGGGAGATGGCCATAGTGTTTGAAAAAGCCATAAATATCTGTATGGAGTGTATTGGAATTGGTTAAAAGAAATATAAATGAATGGAAACGCCACAGGGTGCAAGCCCTGTGGACATTGCTTACAAACAGTTACCTTACAGGATTTCTCCAAGGAAAAATATATAGGGGAAACTTGAAAAAAATTTGCCTTCCCGGCTTGAACTGCTACTCCTGCCCAGGGGCTATAGGCGCTTGTCCCATTGGGGCAATGCAGGCAGTCATCGGCAGCTGGAATTTTAAATTTGCTTTTTACGTGGCAGGTTTTTTAATGTTTGTGGGAGCTGTCACGGGCCGCTTCGTCTGCGGCTGGCTTTGCCCCTTTGGGCTGATACAGGATTTATTACATAAAATCCCCTTCCCCAAAAAGATTACAACCTTCCCCGGAGATAAACCTCTGCGAAAATTAAAATATGTGGTTTTAGTCCTGTTTGTCATACTTCTTCCCATGTTTCTGGTGGATATTTTGGGACAGGGCGCACCCTATTTCTGTAAATTTATCTGTCCCGCCGGAACGCTGGAAGGTGGGCTTCCTCTGGTTTTGCTGAATAAATCTATGCACAGCGCCATCGGCTGGCTCTATGCGTGGAAAAACCTCCTGCTATTTGTAACCATAATTATATCCCTTTTCATCTACCGACCCTTCTGCAAATACATCTGCCCTCTGGGCGCAATTTATTCTGTATTTAATCCTGTCTCCGTATTCCGTTACCGGGTAGATAAGAACAAATGCACAGACTGCGGAGCATGTGCAAAGGCTTGTAAAATGCAGGTAAATCCGGCAGAAAACGCCAATGACTTAGAATGTATCCGATGCGGAGCATGTAAAAAAGCCTGTCCGGTAAAGGCAATTCGTTAAGGTATTTCTTTTGTAAAAGGTTAAATGAGAGCCAAAATGACCTAAACAGTATTTCGGCAAGCATCTCTCACCTTTTCTGACTTTTTGTTAGAACAAGCACTTTTGACACCTTTCTTTTCGTCAGCGTCAAAAATAAAACACACCGGAACCCTTGAATTTAGCGGATTCCGGTGCTTACCCTATAGTCGATGCGACAGGATTTGAACCTGCGACCTCTGCGTCCCGAAAATAATTTAAGTGAGTTAATACACGTTATTGGAAACGCATTGAAAATCGGCTGAAACCATTGATTTTACTGGCTTTGTGAGCATCATTCCGCCCAAGCCTGCATAGTATCAAAATATATTTGTCAAACCAATTTGTTACCACAATGTTAGAACAAGGGCATGCTGCTAAATAGTTAAAAGTTTTTAACATAAGATTCTCTATTTTTGTCTTTAAGCTGATAAATTACCTATTATAAGTATAATATATAAAAATAAAAATGCGATAATGCAAGGAGCGTTAAATTTATTATGATTTCCAGTTCCATTCACACACTTCAATTACAAGCACAGATTAGCCCTGACGAATACAGACGTCTTTATATCATGCATAGTGACTTACACTTATCCGTTACACATAAAACAACTGTTAATCGCCAGCATCCTGAATGCAAAAATGAAATTTATACCTGCAGGCAGCTTCCTTACTATGGAATAAACAGCATTACTATCCTAAAAAACAAAAGAATCCTGCCAAATGATAATAATATTATAAAATACTACCTATACATTGACATTAATCCTTATAACGCATTACACAATCAGAAACATTCCGGTGCAGATATCATAGCCCCCGGAGAAATTCAGTCTGCCATGAATATTATTATGCGCTATCTTAACACGCTTCTTTCTCCCCAGACCATAAACGCACTTTCCTTAAAACGTCTGGATTTTTGTCTGAATTTGATTTTCCCAAACCAGACACAGGCAGATGAATACTTAAAACTACTGAAAAAAGGAGTTCCCGGAAAAGTGCTTTCCGAAAAGAAACATCTTGACTCCATTCAGCACCGGTTAATACCATATAAAAATGCCTTGTTGCTAGAGTGCAAATCTTATTCATTTGCAATTTACCCGAAATATCATCAAATGACAGCCCGCAAAATGCACAATGCTGATAACGCTTCTGGCATGGTTCGGTTTGAATTGCGGGCTTCTAAGACGAAAATAGCCCAGTTGGCAAATAAATATGAATTCCCTTATAAAACAGGTGCTTATATGGATTTTCTAACAAATGCGACAGATATTTCGGAGCAGGAAATCCCCTCTATTGTCGCAAAAATGGTTGGCAACGGCAACTTTTATTCCTATGAACATGTTATGTCAAAAATAGAAGACGCTGACCTTAAAGATTCAGAAAAAAGAATTATGGTTCAAACTGTGAAACATTTTTCAAGACACACTTCGCAGCAAACTCTTCTTAATGAATTAAATATCACACATCAGGACTGGAAAAGAGTCCTCAAAAAATTTGATAAGATAAAATGCAGTCCCATTCCTGTTCCCGATTCATATCAGTATCATACATATCCGGGTATTGCGGCATGGAAATCAGTTTTTTAAATAAATAACTGTACCTGCCGGGGTGTATCTTTATCATACACCCCCAAAATTTTTATCTTAACACTGTCAAATAAACTTATCTCATTATCCTACCGAATAATAAATTTTTCATTGATTTTCCTCCCGCATTTTTTACATATGTACTCTTTTTTTGTCCTTTGTTTTAATCTTTCAAGCCAGCCTAATTCTTTATGGCAAAACAGACATTCCCTTTTCCTCCATTCAGGCTGTGCCACAATACCATTAAAATCCATAATTTCCCTCCTGTTCACAAGCAGTACATTATTACAAATCCGATAAACACTTTCATAAACCGTATTATACCAATAAATTCCAATAATAACAAAGAAAGAAGGTAGAAGTATGTTTGAAGAAGAACCTGATTTGCTGACACGCAGGCAGTGCCAGCATCTGCTCCAAATCAGCAAGTCCAAGATGCTGGAACTAATTCACGATGGCCTGATACCTGCCAGGAAGATTGCCGGGAGATATAAAATAGAAAAATCTGACCTGGTAGATTTTATAAAATACTCTGCTTACTGGCACTAACCCCTAACCCCTTAAAAGCAAAACAGAAATCCCACGGATGCCCACCGCACCATGAGGGATTTCTGTTTAAACCCGAAACTTCCTTTAATTCGCCTGTGCCTCAACCTCTTTCCGCAATTCCTCCACATCATCCTGTGAATAACTGGATACCAAAGATGTTATTTCTTCCGAAGAGTAATTTCTTTTTATCATCTTTATTACCATCTGTCTGTATGATTCTCTTAATGCCTGCTGTTTCTCTTCCTCAAATATCTGCGCCACCTGTGTCATTTCAATCGCCCTCCTTATTATATTTGCAGTTTCCCGGTCAATGACCTTGTCGGTAAATGCTAAAATCCCTGCCAGGGTAAAGACCTGCTGGTCCCTGTCCTGAATCCCTGCCGCCAGCTTTACTGTTTCCTGGATTCTTTCCTGCTTTTCCTCCTGCCGCCGGTAGGATAGTGGAAGTATGATAAACTCCATCAGTTCATCATCGCTTAACCTCTCGTTCCTTTCCACTTTCCCTTTCAGTCGTTTAAAAATCTTTTCAGAATCAAGCTCTGACAGGAATGCTGTTTCCACATTCATTTTCACAGCACCGATATCATAACTGCCCTCAACCTGTTCCCTTTTAATATCCCCTGTGTATATCACAATCATGCGTAAAATGGGGCACTCCTTCTTTTCCTTCTGATACCGTCCGGCTATCCCTGCCAGGTAATTCAGGTACTTTATTTTGTCCGCCTTTTTGTATGCGCTTTCATAATCCACTAACGCCAGCGTGCCGTCCGCAAGCTCAAACAGGTTATCCAGCCTAAGCTCGTTTGCCCTTACTGCAGGTATGTTGGTTGGCAGCGCCTGCTTAATGGGCGGGACATCCAGGCCGTATACCTGGAAGGTCTTTCCTTTGAAGTGTTCCGCAAGCACTTTGCTTGTGATGTCTTTATTCTGGTATGCAATCTCTGTTTTATCCATGTTTTCCCCCTCTTGTCCTTGGGAATGAAGCGTTTCCTAACTTCATTATATTTTCTTTCCAAGGGAAAATCAATAACAGGCCGAAACTTTTTATACTTAAATGGAAAATTAAACTCTCTGCCAAATACTGACTGGCCGTCTTTAACTGCGGGTAACAGGTATTATGATATCTTCCTCTGCTTCCTTTTTCCCATATCCGTTACAGATATTGCATATCGTTGTCCTGCCCACAGAATACTCCCCTGCCAGTTTGGCATAGGAGCTCCCCGCAGCATGTTTCCGGATAATTTCATCCCTCTGGGCAACTGACAGCTTAGGCTTCCGCCCTGGTTTCCGGGCCGTCTTGCCGTTTAGCACCGCTTCCAGCACCTCCACCCTCTTCTCCAAAGATTTGACCTGTTCTTTTAATTCCCTTATATCCTCCATCCCTGTCCTCCCTAAAGTTCTGTTGTCCATTATTATAAATGGATATTTCGGAACAGTCAAGGAGATGCCGGGAAAAGCTGGATTTTGGGCACCAGCCTTTCCCCCTTCCATTCCCCTTACGGCTCTTCTTCCAGGGGCCGGAAAAGCCTGTCCCCGTCCCTCTTATAAAAATAAACCGTATCATCCAGCACATCACAGTCCTCCACATGCTCCCGGTTCACATAACGCACCATGTCTGCAAAATTCTCCAGGTCTTTCCTCCCAAACTCCCCGGGCAGGAGTATCACCTCATGGATGCTTGAGGGCAGGATGGCAAAATCGCTTCCAAGCGCTTCCCCCGCCTTCTTTAACGTCCCGGGGTATAAAAGGGCTGCCGCCCCGTACCTTTTCAGGAGATTGGTCAGGACATACATCTTTGGAAATCCTTCCTGCAGTTCCTCCAAATGCATCCCCCTGTCTTTTACAATCTCCTCCAAGAGCTCTTCCAGGGGGATGAGGCTTGGGGGGAGCAGCCTCATGGTGTTTTCCAGCACCAGGGGGTATAATTCTTTTACAGGCTTCCCCCACATTTTTTCCATAAATCCCTCATCCGCATCGGTAAACTCTATGTGCCGCTTGTTCCTTATGTCCATAACCAGGAAGGAAAGCGCCAGGTTTTCATTTACCGGGATGTGGGGATGGGTCTTTAAAAACTCCTGGTTCCGCTCCCTGTTGATAAACCGAAGCAGCATCTGGCTTACCCATACTTTTATTTCATATTCTCTTCTCTGCATCTTTCCCCTTCCTTTCCTCATGCCGCCTTTGTTTTCGTCCTTTTTAAACTTCTCATGGCTTTATCGTATATTTCAGAAGTCATGTTTTCCTCACTGGAAATGCCGTAACGCTTTAGGACTGCATCTAACGCCACCCCGGTGCGGTCAAGCTCCTTTTTAAACTCTTCCATCCATTCTTCTTTTAAAGGCGGCTCCGTCTCCCCAGCCAGGGGGGCAGGGCTTTTCATGCTGTATACCTCCATCCCCTTCTGGTTTACAATTATAAGCCCTGCAATCTCCCGGTTTTCATTATAGGAAATCTCCTTTACCGAAAACCTGTCCGGGGTGGCATATTTTTCCCCCTTCTTCTGTATCCGGCACTTCCCGGCGGGCACCCAGATGAAGGGGGCCGTGTAAAGCTCCCGGCCGATTCCCACGCAGACGCAGGCCCTCTTAAAGCTGTCCGAAGCCTGCCCTTTTTCCTTTTCCGCACTGCCCGCCGTCCCAACGTCCTGCTTCCCTATCCACTCTTTCTTTTTCCCGTCCCAGACCTCCACGGTGCAGTACAGCCTCCCGTCTATGGACTGGTGGCTCCTTTTCCACCCAAAACATCCAAAGGCCTCATCCAGTATCCTCTGGTCTGCCCTGGCATCCTTATAAAGGAGCAGGGACAGCCCGTTTTCACTGACTGCCCCTGCCCTGCACTCAATTTCCCCGGCCTTTAACAGCCGTATCTTTACATCCTCCATCTGTTTCCCTCCTTAAAATCACGCTACATGAAGCCTCCTGCAGCTCCCTGTCCTGGCATATTTCCCGTATATCTCCGGCTCCTCCTCTTTGAGCCTTTTCCTGTCAAAGGCTGTGGTCTTTACCTCTTTCCATGTGACCCTCCGTTCCCCTGCAGTCCCTTCCTCGTTCTCTTTTAATAAGAACTTTAACTCATTGCAGACCGCCTCCTTCTGGGCCGAAAGTTCTTCTAACTGCCCGGTTATCTCGTCATACCTTTGAAAAACAGACAGGGCTTCCCCGGGAAGCTCTATGGACTTCCCGTTGGATGTGCCGTACCTTTTGTTTAAATAGGAAGCGGTGGCCCTGGAGCCGTCCGGGGGCGGCTCTTTCCCTGCCAGCACATAATTCTCCCAGAAATACGCTTCCATGGAGATAATCTTCCCTATCATTTCCTCATCCCTAAAAACTTCATGGAAGAAGAAATGGTTTCCTCCCACCAGCGCAGCAATATAAGTTTTTTCCGCCCCGGTCACCGCCATGTAATGCTGGATTTGGAGCATGTACTCCCCGGGGACGCCCGCTTCCCACACCCCCTGCTTATAGGCGGAGGCCGTCTTTGCCTCAAAGATGCACATCCGGCCGTTTTCATAGATGACCCCGTCCAGGTCTGCCAGCATAAAGGGATGTTCGCTGCTCCTTAGAATCATCTTCTTTGCCCTTACCTTAAGCCCCGTCCTTGACATGAACTCTCTTTTCACCACAGGCTCCAAGACTGTGCCGAAATGGGTGAACTCATTCTCTGCCTCCTCGAAAGGCATCATTCCCCTTTTTTCCTGCCAGAGCTGGTATACGGACTTATATGGGTTCAGCCCTGCGATAATGGATGCGTCCGAACCGCCTATTCCCTTTGTCCTCCACCTAAGCCATTCTTCCCGGCTAAGGCCCGCTGTCTTTACCAGTACTTCCATATATTTCCTCCTGTCATTTCCTGCTTCTTTTGAAAAAGACGGGCAGAACCCGCCTTTTTCCGCTACGCCGCCTTTACCATCTGGTAAGCCCGGTCAATCACCGGGTTCCCGTCCACCGTCCTTGCAAACAGGCTTTCCCTGAAATTCGCCCGTTCTTTTAAGGGCTTTGCATGGGTGGCAAAATCGGACACTGCATTTAAGAAGCGGTAGGCGTTCTTCCCTGTGCTTTTTAAGTCCGGGGCGTCAAAATACCGCATCTTCATGTCCTCCTTCATCTTTTCCATGTTTTTCTTCTGCTGGCCGCTGCCGTTTTCCGGGGATGGGAAAAGCAGGTCTATATACTCATAAACCTGCCTGTCTGTAACCGTTATCCGGTTTAAGCGGTCAATCTCCTTCCCAAGCTCCGCCATGTAGGCATCCGCATACAAAAGGGTGTCCCTGGCCTCTTCCATTTTCCCCCGGATGTCCCCGGTATGGTGAGCAGACCAGCACCTTTTTGCCGTCTTTAGGGCAAGGTTTAAGGTATTCTGGCACACCACCCGGATGGGGGTCATGGCCGCCTTTATAGCCCCCGTCCCGTCATGGCTGTTCATGAATACCAGGTAGGGCGTTATCTCATCCCCATTTACAATGTAGCGCTGGGGGAGCCTTGCCAGTATCCAGGTGCGCCTGCCGCCCTGGAGGGAGCCCGCCGTCTCATAGCGCACCCCTTCCCCTAAGAGGGCGTCCGTAAAGGCGAATGCCTCCTCATTCTGGACGACCCTGTAACGGTCCGTCACCACGCCGAGGACTTTCCCGTCCTCCTCCCTCACGTTTGCCTGAAAGCCCGCCGCCAAGATTCCGTCCGCTGTAAAAAGCTCCCTCTGGACAACCTTCCAGTCAAGCCCTGCCAGTTTCAAGGCATCCATGGAAGTGGGCGCATCCCTTACCATTGTCCCAAGCCCGTGCCAGGGGGCCTGCCTTGTGTAAAACATGGTTTCCACTTCTGCCGCCATCTCATTTCCCCCCTTCCAGCTTCCCGGCCATCCAGATGACCATCCTGGCCGCCGCTTTCCCAACAAGTTTCAAAACCTCTGTCACTGTCTTTTTCATTTCGTTATCCTCCTGCTTTTTTATTTTGGCACCTGCAACAGCATCATGCCTTGTTACAGGAAGATAATGTATCAGTATTTCCAGGGGTTTTGCGCTTTTTTAAGCTCCGGTGGGACATAAAAAAACTGCCATTGTAGCAGCAGCCTTTTTGCTTTAAAACCAATGACTTATTAACAGCCTTGCCAACTTGAAATAGCTCTTAATCTTTTTCTGTTCCTTTATAACATCAGGGTCGATTCCATGGCACATATTGTAAATACCTTCTCCAATACTGAAAACAACGCCGATTGAAAAATATATTCCAACACCAATGCAAAATATCCTGTGATTTCCCAAAAAGAAGAAAGCCATCCCTACGAAAAAAGCGCTGTACAAAACTGCCAAATACATTTCCCTCAGATTTGTGTTAATTGCTGATAGAATCATGCCTACTCCTAAGAGTGCTCCGACAACTGTATAAATATAAATTACACTCCCACAATATTTCATAAGCAATAGAGAACCTGCTGAGGTAACCAAGTAGGTGATTCCCATCAGAAACTTGTATATCCTTTTTTTACTCTTCTTTTTTTCAGCTTTTTCCTCCCAAAAATAATTTATAAAAAATAAAGCTAAAATAATAATAACTATTTTCCACCACATAATTTTCTCCTGACTACTCCTTTTTACATGTAAACAATGCTTTTGTCAAAAGAATGGCATATATCTTCTGCCATATGATATTTCTCTGTGCTGTCTATCGCACATTTCCCTTTAACCGGACTGACTGTACATTCCCCTGTACGATGGTCAATTTCGGGATTTTTCCCCAGCCAATGCTTACAAAAAATACACATATTTGCTTCTCTGCAATTTAACTTTTTCATATACTTGCCTCCGAATTTACTAAACTTCTGTAAAATATCTGTCCACATATGCCTTGCACTTATACTGCCCAAATATAAAAATGCACTAAGCACTTCTTGATTATATAAGTACTTAGTGCCGCTTTTCCCTTTATCAGCCTTATCCTACTGGCTAACAGCATTTTAATAAAATGGTATAACACATCCGCTATATGATATAGCTCCGTATTATCAATTTTGGATTTTTCTCTCCTTAAAATTACAATTTGCATTCAAACTTATTACACGTTGAATTAGCTATTCTTTCCTGATTCCATATACGGCATTTTTTCTTAATGTTCGGCTCATATTCCCATACTCCGAACCCTCCCTTAGGGGATATGGCGGAATTTACGGAATCCCACCAGTATTTACAAAATGCACATTTTCTAATAGACAACTTTCCTTCAAATGCAATCATGTTTTTTAACTCCATATTTAGACATGTTATGTCGCATTTTTAACGCTATTTGTTCTTGACCCAGGAATGTGGTCTGTCCCCTTTTTTTCTTGGACATTTTCCTGGCTCTGGTCTTCCACTTGCCTTAGATTTTGATATTTTCCTTCCACACGTCGTACACATCCATTGTATATAATCTGACATTTTTTCTCTCCGACCTCCTTTTTCTAATTAGTCTAATTTTGTCACTTAACTGAATAGCACTATGTATTCTTTCACCTCTCTTTACAATTAAACTTGTGAGTTAAAAGTTTGTACCACTAAGAAGCCAGAAAATCCCAGTGTTTTTCTGACTCTTCCTGTAGCTCATGAATTATCTGTGTTATGTATGATTTAGGCTTTTGCTCCAAAAGGCGGAAAAAATGTTTCCGGAAATCCCTTCCTTTGGATGGTGTCCTTTGGTAACGGATCTGACTGGAACAAACCTTTCCAATAAAACGGATGGAAAGGGTCTGTAGTATCCCCATTGCGATGCAGGACAGTTCCATATGCACTTCAATGGCACGTACCGTTTTCAG
>Ga0137307_100752_pt1 | contig 36782 bp, 25 predicted proteins | sample NAcewD2O_March_2_FD_97180 | JGI IMG/M metagenome (GOLD analysis project Ga0137307, IMG submission 97180) | Mouse cecal microbial communities from Vienna, Austria - N-Acetylglucosamine amended D2O_March | ecosystem: Host-associated > Mammals > Digestive system > Large intestine > Cecum | place... | reverse complement strand
GCAGCGGAGGGATTCTGTGTCCGTTGCGTCAGGAGGCAGGAAATGAACTGTGGCTGGAGGATATTATCAGGGAACTTCGGCTTCCCTGTCTGGTAGTTGCAGACGCAGGTCTGGGCACCATTAATCATACCATACTGACTCTGGAATACCTGAAAATGAGAAAGATTGAGGCAAAAGGTGTGATTTTGAACCATTTCCACCCGGAGAATGCAATGGAGCAGGACAACCGCAGAGTCATAGAACGCCGCGGAAAAGTCCCGGTTCTTGCGTGTGTGCCGGATTATGGGGAAACTCTGGACATACAGGCAGAAAAGCTGATGGGTCTGTATCAATAATAAGGGATTTAACCTGAGTACAAAAAAATGCGTATTGGGTGACAATTGTGGTATAATATGTACGGAAGAAACCTGAGTGCAAAAGACGTGTACTGCATGGTAATTGTGATACAATAATATGTAAAAACCCTTCAGGAGGAATGCAACATGAAACATACCATATTAATAAAACAGGGAACTGTTCACGATGGGATTCACAGAGAACCATATGTGGCGGATATTCTGGTGGAAAAGGGGAAAATTACCAGAATTGAGCCCGCACTGGAAAAAGAAGAATTTCAGGATATCCAGGTGCTGGATGCGTCAGGCCTTGAGGTATATCCTGGTTTTGTGGAAGCCCACTGCCATCTGGGGCTGGACGGCTATGCCATTGGATTTGAAGGTGCGGATTATAATGAAATGACAGATTCCGTTACTCCTCAGCTCTCAGCAGTGGACGGGCTGAATCCCCAGGATGAAAGTATCCGCCTTGCAATGGAAGGCGGCGTAACCTGCGTGGCTTCAGGGCCGGGAAGTTCCAACGTGCTGGGAGGAACCTTTACGGTATACAAAACCACAGGAAAACGAATTGACGATATGGTAATAAAAGAAAAAGCAGCCATGAAATGCGCATTCGGGGAGAATCCCAAACGCTGTTATAAGGACAAGGATATTTATTCGCGGATGACCACTGCTTCCATATTGCGGATTATGCTGGAAAAAACCGGAGAATATATGAAACGAAAAGAGGCGGCGGGAGATGATGTACTGAAACAGCCTGCCTGGGACGCCAAACTGGAAGCGCTGATTCCTGTTCTGAAAGGGGAACTGCCTCTGAAAGCCCATGCCCACCAGGCAAATGATATTTATACCGCTATCCGTATTGCAAAAGAATTTCAGGTGGGCCTTACCATTGACCATTGCACGGACGGTTCTCTGATTGCGGAAGACCTGGCAAAAGAAGGATATCCCGTGGCAGTAGGTCCCACACTGACCCATGCCAGCAAATTTGAACTGAAAAATAAGAGTTTCGAGACGCCGGGGGATCTGGCCAGAGCGGGCTGTCAGGTGTCCATTATCACCGATTCCCCGGTGATTCCCCAGCAGTATCTGGCCCTTTGCGCAGGCCTTGCGGTGAAATCCGGAATGGATGAATTTGACGCTTTGCAGGCAATCACAATCAATGCGGCAAAACATATCGGCGTGGATGACAGGACAGGTTCCCTGGAAGCCGGTAAGGACGGAGATATTGTAATTGCAGACGGCAATCCCATGGTATCGGATACAAATATAAAATATGTGCTGATTGACGGGAATATCACATATCAGGAACATGACTGATTTCTGCAGATGAACGGTTTCCTGAAAATGGACGGAAGGAAAGCGTTGCCAAAAGGCAACGCTTTTTGGGGGAGTAAATTTATGAAATGTTTCATGGGGTGCCACATCTTGGGCGGTGGCACCGATATATGTAAGATAACTTTCTGTATATGGAAGTTATATTGTTGTTTGTCGAAGCTGATAACGGTGCGCGCCTGTCTGAGCTATCAACTTCATTTGATATACTGAGTATAGAATATAAATGTGTGCAAATTGTGGACAATTTCTAAAAGAAACATAAAGAATTCGAAAGAAATTATGAAGAAATTGAAAAAAAACTGCAAGTGATGTAGAATAGGATATACCCCGTGGAAACGCCGGGTATCGGAGCAGTCAGCGAATATTATTATGAGAGAAGGAGAATTTCATATGGAAAAATCAAAAGTATATTTTACAACCTTTAAAACCTCATTTACAGAAAACATTCCGGACAAATTAAAACGTCTGATTCTGACAGCGGGTATCAAAGACATTGATTTTACCGATAAATATGCAGCCATTAAGATACATTTCGGAGAACTGGGCAACCTGGCTTTCCTGCGTCCCAATTATGCCAGAGCCGTAGCGGACGTGGTAAAGGAGCTGGGCGGAAAAGTATTTCTGACAGACTGCAATACCCTGTATGTGGGAAGCCGGAAAAATGCACTGGATCATCTGGACACTGCATATGAGAACGGATTTACCCCCTTTTCCACAGGCTGCCATGTGATTATCGGAGACGGTCTGAAAGGAACGGACGAAGTTCTGGTACCTGTAGACGGAGAATACATAAAAGAGGCTAAAATCGGGCGGGCGGTCATGGACGCCGACGTTTTTATTTCCCTGAATCATTTCAAAGGCCATGAAATGACAGGCTTTGGCGGAGCCCTGAAAAATATCGGTATGGGCTGCGGCTCCAGAGCGGGAAAAATGGAAATGCACAGCGAGGGCAAGCCATATGTAAATCAGGAAAACTGTGTGGGCTGCGGCATGTGTACCAGAGTCTGCGCCCATCAGGGAGTTACCGTTACAGATAAAAAGGCCTGTATCGACCACGAGAAATGTGCGGGCTGCGGTCGGTGTATCGGCGTCTGCCCCAAAGACGCCATTGAGCCCAGCTTTGGAAAATCCAACGACGTGCTGAACTGCAAAATGGCGGAATACAGCAAAGCGGTACTCCAGGGACGTCCCCATTTCCATATTTCCATTGTGTGCGACGTATCCCCCAACTGCGACTGCCATGCGGAGAATGATATTCCCATTATTCCCGATGTGGGGATGTTTGCTTCCTTTGACCCGGTGGCGCTGGATGTGGCCTGTGCGGATGCCTGCAACCGGCAGCCTGTGATTGCCGGCAGCATTCTCCATGAGAACAGAGAACATGACCATGATGAGAACCACGATCATTTCCATATCACACATCCGGATACCAACTGGAAATCCTGTGTGGAACACGGAGAAAAAATCGGTATCGGCAGCCGGGAATATGAGCTGATAGAAATTTAAGTAACAGTAAAGCCCGCGCCATTCGCAAACGCAGGCTATGGCTGAACTGTTGCAAATTCAAGGATTGCGGAGAAACAGGTTTATGAGGATAATTAGAAAAATAAGGCATATACTGCTGCTGTCCCTGATTGGGATTGCAGCGTCAGGAGTGAGTGTATTGGCAGAAGAACCAAAAGAAATCAATGTGGTGTTTACCCATGATCTCCATTCCCATCTGGAACCCTTTTATCTGGAGGAAGACGGAGAAGGACAGGATGTGGGAGGTGCCGCCAGAATCATGAGTTATCTGGAAGAACAGCGGCAGGAAAAAGAAAATCTGCTGTATCTGGATGGCGGGGATTTTTCCATGGGAACCCTGTATCAGACCGTGTATACCACACAGGCAGCGGAACTGCGGATGCTGGGGTATCTGGGGGCTGACGCCACCACCCTGGGAAATCATGAGTTTGACTACCGCAGCCAGGGTCTTGCAGATATGCTCCGTCAGGCAAAAGCAAGCGGTGACAGGGTACCGCCTCTGGTGGTCTGCAACGTTGACTGGGAAGCCACACTGGCCGGAGAACAGGCGGAAGACGGTGCCGTGTTGCAGGAAGCCTTTGAAGATTATGGAATCAAATCATATATTGTAGTAGAAAAAGGCGGCGTCAAAATCGCCATAACAGGCGTATTCGGCAAGGACGCTCTGGCCTGCGCGCCTACCTGCGCACTGACATTCCGTGATCCGGTGGAAGCGGTAAAGGAAACGGTGGAGGAGATTCAGAGCCAGGAAGATGTGGATATGATTGTATGCGTTTCTCACAGCGGTACCTGGGAGGACGAGAAGAAATCAGAGGATGAACTTCTGGCAAAAGGCGTACCGGAACTGGATTTGATTATCAGCGGCCATACCCACAGTATTCTTAAGGAGCCCATCATCCATGGGGATACGGCCATTGTATCCACCGGAGAATACGGCGCCCGCGTGGGTTCTCTGCGCATGGTTCAGACAGAAGACGGCCGCTGGAGCCTTAAAGACTACCAGCTTACCCTGATGGATGAAACTTATAAGGAACATGCGGACGCGGGAAAGAAAGTGGAGGAACTGGGCCTTACCATTGATTCTGAATATCTGTCCAGGTTTGGATTTACCAGAGATCAGATACTGGTGCACAATCCCTGGGAATTTACAAAAATGAATGGTCTGGGTGAAAAGCTGCAGGAAGAAACCCTGGGAAATCTTCTGACAGACGCTTACCTGTATGTGGTCAACAGCCATGATACAGGCGATGAAAATCCGGCAGAGATTGCAGTGGTTCCCAGCGGCTGTATCCGCGATACGTTTTACAAAGATAAAGATATCACGGTGTCAGATGCATTTCAGGTGCTTTCGCTGGGAATCGGGCCGGACGGGGTACCGGGTTACCCTCTGATCAGCGCATATCTGACAGGAGAGGAACTGAAAACCATGGCGGAAGTGGACGCTTCCATTTCCCCCATTATGTCCACAGCCCAGCTGTACAGCAGCGGTCTTACCTATACCATCAATCCCAGCCGGATGATGATGAACAGAGTGACGGAAACAGAGCTGCAGGACATGTCTGGAAAGGTGCAGGAACTGGAGGATGATAAACTGTACCGGATGGTAGCGGATCTTTACAGCGGACAGATGCTGGGAGCAGTGACAGACCAGTCCCACGGAATTCTTTCTATTGTGCCAAAGGACGCTCAGGGCAATGAGATTCCCATGGATAAGATGGAAGAATATATTGTGTATATTGACGGACAGGAACTGAAGGCCTGGGCCTGTGTGGCCGAATATCTGAGCTCCTTTGAAAAAAAGGGCGGAGATTCTGAAATACCGGAATATTACAGTACTACTCAGAACCGTAAGATAATCAGAGATGACAGCAGCATCGGGGCCGTTATAAGCAATCCCAATAAAATTGCAGTTGCAGTTTTCTGTATTGGAGCAGGGGTTTTCATTTTACTGATTCTGCTGATTATTCTGATAGTCAGAAGTGTGAAAAAACGGAGAAGGAAGCGGAACGGGCTGCAGTGAAAAACGAAAATTATTTATATTTATCCTGTTGAAAATTTCACAAAACCATGCTACCATAGGAAAAACAGGTGACCGGAAAGAAATTCTGACCGGAAACCCCTGTAAAGTAAAAGGAATCATTTTCCTGCAATAAAAGAAGATAAAAGCAGACCAGACCACAAGGAGCGCCTGAAGGGGACGGTACAGCAAAGCAAAAGGAAGATATTACAGAATTTCCATATCACAGGATTCTTTTTGGCCAGGCGAAAGCCGGGCCGGGAAGGCAGTGCTGTCCCATCGGGGAAAATCACAGGATAATCAATTTTAATGTTCTGCAGATTTGCTCAGATGGGACACTTTTTTCATCTTACAGGAAAGACCTTGTCACGCTAAAGCGTGAAAGTGTCTTCCTGTAAGATAAAAAATAATATGCGCAGGGTCTTCTACACTCCGTTTCGGTCGTTGCCGATCAGGTGCCACTGGCACCTGGCAACCCAGCGAAGCGATGGTACTCGCACAGGAGGAAAATATTACTTCGTAATTGTGCTTAAACGCGATACGTTCAGCATACTGCGTATGCTCTGACGCACCGCAAATGGCGCGGCAAAGCGCCCAGGTCCCTCAAGAATGAGGGATTCAGGGAGTTGAAGCGGACCTGTCCGCTTTTTACTTATCAGGAAATATTTTCAGGGAGGGACCATGAAACAGGCCGGACAACTGATTGACAAACTGGAAGCAACATCACATCTCACAAAAGAAGAATGGATTTGGCTGATTGCAAACCGCAGCCCCGAAGCAGCAGAATACCTTTTTGCAAAATCCAGGAAATGGCAGCAGAAATATTATGGCAATAAAGTTTACACCAGAGGGCTGATTGAGTTTACCAATTACTGTAAAAACGACTGTTACTACTGCGGCATTCGCAGAAGCAACAGCAATGCTCAGAGATACCGGCTGACAAAAGACCAGATTCTGGAATGCTGTCGTCAGGGCTATGAGCTGGGATTCCGTACCTTTGTGCTCCAGGGAGGAGAGGATGGATGGTTCTCCCAGGAAATGCTTGAGGATATTATCCGTACCATGAAACAGAACTGGCCGGACTGCGCCGTAACCCTGTCTCTGGGGGAGCGTTCTTATGAAAGTTATCTGGGGCTGTTTCAGGCGGGAGCCGACCGGTATCTTCTCCGTCATGAAACAGCGGAAGATACCCATTACCGGAAACTCCATCCGCCGGAATTGTCTCTGGAACACCGGAAGAAATGCCTGTTTCAACTGAAAGAAATCGGCTATCAGACCGGAACCGGATTTATGGTGGGAAGCCCCGGCCAGACGCCGGAACAGCTTGCGGAAGATATGCTGTTTATCCGGGAGCTGGAACCCCATATGGTGGGAATCGGTCCTTTTGTCCCCCATCACGAAACGCCCTTTGCCGGGGAGCCGGGGGGAACAGTGGAACTGACGCTGTTTCTGACCGGGCTTTTGCGGGTTATGCTGCCCAAACTGCTGCTGCCAGCCACCACATCCCTGGGAACCATAGACCCCCAGGGCCGGGAAAAAGGGATTCAGGCCGGGGCCAATGTGGTAATGCCCAATCTGTCGCCGGTCTCCGTGCGGAAAAAATACGAGCTGTATGACAACAAAATCTGTACCGGCGAGGAAGCCGCCGAATGCAGAGAATGTCTGGGGCGGAGGATGGAAAAGATTGGGTATGAACTTGTAACAGAACGGGGAGATTTTCCCGAAAATTTATAAAAAAACAGGGAGGAAACATATGTATCATATCATGTCGCCGAAAGCAGAAGAATTTATCAGTCATGAGGAAATTCTGGATTCTCTGACATACGGAGAAAAACATAAAGAGGACCGGGAACTGATTGACAAAATACTCACAAAGGGCAGGGAGCGCAAAGGCCTTTCCCATAAAGAGGCCATGGTGCTTCTGGACTGTGAACTGGAGGATAAAAACCAGGAAATATTCGCCCTTGCAGAACAGATTAAAAAGGATTTTTACGGAAACCGTATCGTAATGTTCGCGCCTCTTTATCTGTCCAATTACTGTGTCAACGGATGCGAATACTGTCCCTATCACGCAAAAAACAAACACATTGCCCGGAAGAAACTGACTCAGGAAGAAATTATAAAAGAGGTTACCGCGCTGCAGGACATGGGCCATAAGAGGCTGGCGCTGGAAGCCGGCGAAGACCCGGTGCACAATCCCATCGAGTATATTCTGGAATGTATCCATACCATTTACGGGATTAAACATAAAAACGGCGCCATCCGGCGCGTCAATGTGAACATAGCCGCCACCACAGTGGAAAATTACCGGAAGTTAAAGGAAGCCGGTATCGGCACCTATATTCTGTTCCAGGAGACTTACCACAAAGAATCCTATGAAAAACTCCACCCCACCGGGCCGAAACATGACTACGCCTATCATACGGAAGCCATGGACCGGGCCATGGAGGGAGGCATTGACGACGTGGGCCTGGGCGTACTGTTCGGCCTGAATAACTATCGGTATGATTTTGCCGGAATCCTGATGCACGCGGAACATCTGGAAGCATATAAAGGGGTTGGCCCTCATACCATCAGCGTGCCCAGACTGCGCCGGGCGGACGATATCGACCCGGATGCATTTGACAATGGAATTACCGATGAGACTTTTGCCAAAATTGTAGCCTGTATCCGGATTGCGGTGCCCTATACCGGCATGATTGTGTCTACCAGAGAGAGCCAGGCCTGCCGGGAGAAAGTGCTCCACCTGGGGATTTCCCAGATTAGCGGCGGTTCCAGAACAAGCGTGGGCGGCTATGCGGAGCCGGAACCGGAGGAAGAGAACTCCGCTCAGTTTGATGTGAGCGACAACCGCACCCTGGACGAAGTGGTAAAATGGCTGATGGAAATGAATTACGTGCCCAGTTTCTGCACCGCATGTTACCGGGAAGGCAGAACCGGAGACCGGTTTATGACATTATTAAAAAGCGGACAGATTGTGAACTGCTGCCATCCCAATGCACTGATGACCCTGAAAGAATATCTGGAAGATTATGCTGCGGAAGAGACAAAAGCAATCGGAGATAAACTGATTGAAAAGGAACTGGATGTGATTACCAATCCGAAAGTCAGAGAAAAGGTTGAGGATTATCTGAAAAATATCCACAACGGACAGCGTGATTTCCGATTCTGACGTATGCTTCCTTTTGTACGGGATACGGAACGACCTGTCACTTCAAATCCAGAGATGAAAAGTCAATCCGGAGGTCTTCAAAAATGTTTACGTCCAGCATGTCCTGAAAGGTACAGGAACGTACTTTAAATTTACTTTCTTCCAGATGATAAATCAGAACGGTTTCTTCCATGGGATTCACAATCCAGTACTCCTGTACCCCTGCGTCTGCATAGAGATTCAGTTTCCGCACATAATCATGGCTGGAATTGCCGGAGGAGACAATCTCAATTACCCAGTCCGGCGCGCCGCTGCAGCCCCGGTCAGTAAGTTTGTTTCTGTCGCAGATGACGCTGATATCCGGCTCCACAATGGTATGTTTCGGCGGCCGGTGCATAAAATTTAGAGAAGATATGGAAAAAGTAAGGCTGCCGAAATTTTCTTGCAACGGGAAAGGAATTCTGTTAAAATTAATCAGTCAGAACAGGGGAATTGAATGATGAGTGTACAGGATAAATTAGAACATATTTTAAAAAGCATACATCTGCTGTTTTCAGAAAGCCCGCCGTACGGAGAAAACAGTGAGAAAATAATTGTGGAAAAAAAGGCGGTCTTTGATTTGCTGGAGAAACTGAATCTGGCAGTTTATGAGGCTATGGACCAGTATGAGGTCACATCCCAGAAGCATGAAATGGCAGAGCGCCGCTGTGAAAAGCGCGGTGAAGAAATTGTTCAGAAGGCCAGCAGACATGCGGATGATATTTATGCGGCCTCGATTATGTATACGGATGACGCCATTAATCGAATCTGCTATATTATGGATGACGCCAGCCACGAAGTCCGGAATATTTTCCATAAAATGAATGCGGAGATGGAAGCGCATCGGGAACGCGTGCGGCGCAATCAGTTAGAGCTCACAGGACAGCTCCGGGACTTTGCCGATACGGACAAATACGTGAAGCTGATTCAGGAAGTAAATAAACAGGCAGAGCAGGAACACCGCCATCAGGTGGAAGGGAAGAAGGAAAAACGGATTCCCAACGAAGGCAAATCCTATTCTGCTGTGAAGCCTGAAATTAAAATCAATCAGGCTTATTTTGAGCGTACAGGCAAATCTTATGATTTCGGTTCAGAGGAATCGGAACATAAAAAGGAAGAATCTGACAGCATGATTCGGGTGACCGGAAAAGAATTTGCGGAGAATCTGCGCCGCAGAGCAGCCCGAAACCGGACGAAAGAGCCGGAAGTGGAGGATATGTCCGAGCCTGTTTCCGGAGCCCGGTCAGAAAGCGTCATGGAAACAGACGTGGAGGACATTCTGGCCCAGGCAGGCGCAGGTCTTGCGGCTCTGGCAGAGGCAGAGTTAAAGGAGCTGAAAGCCGCAGCAGCAGAAGAAACCGGGGGAACGCCGGAGTCTGCTCCGGCCGGGGATTTGGATGGAGAATCCCTGCTGCCGGAAATACATGTGGATCTGGATGCAGAATACTTTAAATGGAGAGAAGAAAAAGAAGGGGGAGAACAGCACCCTCAGGAAAAAAAGGAACGCCATTTTCTGTTTGGAAGAAAATCCTGAATCCTGTGAACTGAAAACTTTTCAGGCAGGAGGCGCGTTTCCGGTGAAAAATATCATATTCCCGGTCAGGGGAATGTCCCGGCCCTCAAAGTGTTCAGGCCGCTCATTTACGAGCCGGCCGGGCATTTTGCCAGTCTTATGCCGGCGGCCAATTTCAAAAAATCTTAATAAAATTCCCAACTGTAATTTAACAATCCGCTGATATAATAAAACAAATATCACAGGCAAGTGTGAGTTCAGCCGGAGAATCTTGCCATTTTCCGTTCCTGCGGGTATAATGGATGAAAAAAGCGAGGCGAATGAAATGAAAAGTATTCTGGTTTGTGATGACGACAGAGAAATTGTAGATGCCATAGAGATATATCTGCAGCAGGAAGGATACCGTATTCTCAAAGCCTATGACGGAGAGCAGGCCCTGCAGGTACTGAAAGAGCACGAAGTGCATCTTCTGATTATAGATGTAATGATGCCCAGACTGGACGGCATACGGGCCACATTGAAAATCCGGGAGGACAGCAGCATTCCCATAATCATTCTGTCAGCCAAATCCGAAGATGCGGACAAGATTCTGGGGCTGAACATCGGTGCGGACGACTATGTGACCAAGCCCTTTAATCCCCTGGAACTGGTGGCACGGGTGAAATCCCAGCTCCGGCGCTATACTCAGCTGGGAAATGCGGCGGAAAGCAGTAAACGGGTGTATCAGGTGGGAGGCCTGGTAATTAATGATGACCTGAAGGAAGTAACCGTAGACGACGAACCGGTAAAACTTACCCCCATCGAATACAATATTCTGCTGCTGCTGGTGAAAAATCAGGGAAAAGTATTTTCCATCAACCAGATTTATGAAAGCATCTGGAACGAGGACGCTATCGGGGCAGATAATACGGTGGCGGTACATATACGTCATATCAGAGAAAAAATAGAGATAAATCCCAAGGAACCCAGATATCTGAAAGTAGTCTGGGGCGTGGGGTATAAGATAGAGAAATCAAAATAGCGTCATAGAAATGAAAGCGGTGGTGAAGTGACAAAGATTCGATATTCTGCCGGACTGAAAATTGCAGCGATTGCAGCAGAGCAGGTATTCTCGGTGATACTGGTACTGTCCATTCTGATTCTGGCTGTGCTGTATCAGAAAGATATTCTGTATCTGGGAGAGGTAAAGGACAAATCCTTTGAGTCTTCCGGCTATTTTTCTTCCAAATTTCAGGAGACAGCAGAAGAAATTCTGGAGTTTACGGATTTGCGGAGAAAATTCGAAACAGACGGAAGTTATGACAGCGAAAAAGAAGTGGATATCCAAAGTTATTATGACAGCCGGGAGATGGCAGGGCAGACTGCAGGGAAAAAAGAAAAAGGGCAGAGCAGAATCCGGTATCATCTGGGAGATTTATCCGAATGGTCAAGAGGATACAGCAAATCGGATTTTGAATTCAGCTCTTCTTATACGGTGGACGGGGAAATTTACCAGAAACGGAATATTTATAAAAACGGCAACTCCGTGTTGAGTGAGGAAATCACAGTTTCCGGTCTGGGAGAAATGACCAGAGAACTGCAGGATGTGATTATTCAGAATGTGGAACATTATTACGGTGGTTCTTACAGCGTACCCTCTTCAGGAATGAATCAGATGTCTGCCGCAGGAACAGACAGTGTTTCCCGGAACAGGGTAATGCGGGAACTTCAGGGGCAGAGTATGTCCACAGAAATGGATGTGGCGGAGACCTCCTCCGAACAGATGGCAGAGGATTCGGAGACTTCCGAAAAAATGGATAAGATTATCCGAAAAGTTATGACGGGCGATTTGTATGAGCTGGACGGAGAAGAACTGGCCCTGCTTTTAAACAGCATGGATATGTCCTACGTGCAGAAGAATATCAGTTATGAATTTCCGGATGAGGATTACCTGCCGCTGGAAGGGACGGGAATATGGGACAGTTTTCTCAAAGGCAGGTACTCCATGGAGCAGATGTGCAGCGCCTATGCCGCACTGGAATATACCCTTGACAATATCGGAGAGGAAGTCAACCAGTATAAAAAATGCCTGAATCTGTATAATCTGACGGAAGACGGCACCAATGTAAGCTACCTGATCAGCCGGGGAAATGAAGACGTCATTTACACGAATATTTCAGAACCTGTCAATATGCAGCTGGAAGAATACGGAGAAAAAAAGGGAAAATACCTCTTTTATCAGGAACATGATATCCGTCTGAAAACCAATGTAAAAGGAATGGAGGATATATTTTACAACAGGCTGGAGCCCAGGTACGGAGGAAAAGGCAGCGTACTGTTTATCAGCGTGGATACGTCGTTTCCCCATCAGGACAGTTTTCTGGATGCAAAAGCAGAATATAACCGGCTGCATCCCTGGATATATCTCGGCATTCTGGGGATGGTTGTCAGTCTGGTTATGTGCCTGATTGCGCTGATTTATCTCAGCATGGCGGCGGGCAGGCGGGAAGAAGGCGGAAAAGTATATCTGAATCTGTTTGACCGTATACCCACGGAAGTTTTATATATTCTGGCAGTTCTGGAAGGGATTGCCTGCATTGTGATGATTGGAGAAGTGTTTGCAAGATTTGGCAGCGACCAGATGGCCGGGCTGCTGATTATGTTCGGGGTGCTGACATTTTTCAACACAGCTTTTCTGCTGATTTTTTATCTTAGCTTTATACGGAGAATCCGGGCGGGCGTTCTCTGGAGCAGCAGCATTCTGCACTGGTTTGCAAAAGGCATCGGAATGCTGTTTACAACCAGAAAATCTTCTGCCAAGATGCTGTTCTGGTTTGGCCTGCACCTGGCAGCATGTTTTCTGATTTTTTCCCTTATGCTGGCCAATGCTTATGACCAGTCTCTGCTGACAGGAGGAACGCTGTGTTTCCTGCTGCTGTGCGCAGTGGAAGGCGTGCTGATTATCCGGGAAGGCGTTCAGCGCAACAAGGTTCTGGAAGGAATCCGGAACATTTCCGACGGAGATCTGGAGTACAAAATTGCCCTGGAAGAACTGACGGGAGATAACCGGCGGCTGGCAGAAGCAGTCAATGCTGTCGGGGACGGACTCTTTCATGCAGTGGACGCCAGTATGCGGAACGAACACTTAAAGGCAGATTTAATAACTAATGTTTCCCATGATATTAAAACGCCTCTCACGTCCATTATCAATTATGTGGATTTGCTGAAAAGAGAGGAACTGCCCAATGAGCGGGTACAGAATTACATTGCGGTGCTGGACAGCAAATCCCAGCGTCTGAAACAGCTGACCGAAGATCTGGTGGAGGCCTCCAAGGTCAGCTCCGGAAATATCAGGCTGGAAATGGAGCGGATTAATCTGGTGGAGCTGGTATACCAGACAGGGGGCGAGTTCAATGAGAAATTCGAGGCCCGGAACCTTACCATAATCACAAAACTGCCCAGCGAGCCGGTGGTAATTATGGCGGATGGACGAAGAATCTGGCGTGTTCTGGAAAATCTTTACAACAATGTGGCAAAATATGCCATGGAACATACACGGGTCTATGTGGATATGGAAGCAGACGGGGAGGAAGTGTCCTTTTCCATCAAAAATATTTCGGAAAATCCCCTGAACATACAGGCGGATGAGCTGACAGAGCGTTTTATCCGGGGAGATATTTCCCGAAGTACGGAAGGCAGCGGCCTGGGCCTTTCCATTGCCAAAAGCCTGACGGGCCTGATGGGAGGGAACTTTGAAATCTATCTTGACGGAGATTTGTTTAAAGCCACCATTCGTTTTAAGCAGGAGCCGGAAGTACGGAGGCTGCCGGATTCAGAAAATGAAGTATAAATTTTTATTGCAGTAACAGCAAAAAGGCTCTATAATGTAAGTATCATATTTTTGTAACAAAGTAAAATGCGGCGGATGTACCCCAACACACAGATTCCGCATCATATGATACGAGGAATGGGAAACTTTATGGAAAAGAAAAACCAGATGGAAAACGTGCTGGATCATATAACAGGTGCTTCTGTTTTTGTCATGGCGCAGGACAGCCATGAGATTTTATACGTGAATGACCGGCTCAGGAAAGTCAGGCCGTTTATACAACTGGGAGATATTTGTGAGGACGTATGGAACTGCGGCTGCCGGAACTGTCCCGGATGTCTTATGGGAGAGAGGGAGAGCAGTTTCATAACCAGTTATGACATGCCTTTTGGAAAATTTGTGGATATGTCTGCCACAAAGATTATGTGGAATGATGAGATTCCTGCCTGTCTGGTGTCTATCAGCAATCACATGATGGAAGAACTGGACCAGGAGAAAGAACTTGGCAGGCAGCAGATGCAGATTGCAGTATCTCAGATTTATACCATGGTAATTTCTGTAAATCTTACCCAAAATACATATTTTATGGTGGAGTATGCAGGATTTGACAGCCATTGCGCGCCTGTTTCCGGAACCTTTGACAGTCTGATAGAAAGCGGCGCAGCCACCATGCATCCGGATTACCAGGAGGCATTTGTGGAGAAGTTCAGCAGAAGCAGTCTTCTGAAGCTGTACGGAGAGGGAGGGAGATCCAGATACATGGAACACCTCCAGATGGGAGATGACGGCAGTTACCACTGGACGGATACCCATGTTATCCGTATTGAGAATCCTTACAGTGAGGATATTATGCAGATTTCTCTGAGCCGGAATATTGACGACCAAAAGGCCATGGAGGAACAGATTCGGAATGCTGTTCTGCAGCAGGTGGAAGTCAGCAAGCGATTTGCCATCAGTATCCGTAACATGTATGACGACATTTACGAAGCGGATCTGGTACGCGGGGAAATTTATAATTTCCGGTATGAGGATACAGGTCTGGCCAGAGTACTGATGGATAAGAGCTACCGGGAACTGGTGGAGGAGATTGCGGAAGAACAGGTCTGCCCGGAATGCCGGGAAAAGTACCTTGAAAACATGTCGGTGTATACCCTGCAGAAACATCTGCTGGAAGAAGAAAAACAGGTGTATTTTGAGTACCGGAGAGAGAAAACAGGAGGGGAATGCCACTGGTATTCCAACCTGATTCAGCTTGTATCCGAGAATCAGAATGATTTCCGTATTATGATTTTTGCCCGTGATATCAATGCAATCCGGAATAAAGATGAGCAGAAGAAGCAGGAACTGCAGAAAGCACTGGAGGAAGCCAAAAGTGCCAACCGGGTCAAAGCAGACTTTATTTCCAGAATGTCCCATGACATTCGTACTCCTATCAACGCCATTATGGGGATGTCTGCCATTGCTTCCGCCAGCCCTGAGGATTCCGGAAAGGTTGGAGAGTGCCTGGAGAAAATAGGCCTTTCAGCCAGATTTCTGCTGTCTATGATCAATGATATTCTGGATATGTCCAGAATTGAAAGCGGGAAACTGGTCATTGTGGAGAAGGAGTTCCGATTCCGGGAACTGATGCAGGAAATCACTTCCATGATAACCGTGCAGGTGCAGGAAAAGAAGCAGGAGTTACATATTTCCATTGAAGAGAATGTGGCGGAGGCTTATCTGGGCGACGCCATGCATTTGAAGCAGATTCTTCTGAATCTTCTGAGTAACGCGATACAGTTTACCAGAGAGGAAGGACGTATTTCCCTGACCGCCCGGCAGACAGAAAAGAGTGGAGAACAGGCAGTTCTTAAGATTCAGGTGGAAGACAATGGAATCGGAATGAGCGAGGAATTTCAGAAAGTGCTGTTTGAGCCCTTTGAGCAGGAAAATGCCACGGAAGGGCGGGTGTTTGAGAGCAGCGGTCTGGGCCTTTCCATTACCAGAAATCTGGTACAGCTTATGGGCGGTACCATAGAGTTTGAAAGCAAAATTGCGGAGGGAACCACTTTTGAGGTGGAACTTCCCTTTAAAATCACAGAGGAATTTCCCCGGAGAGAAGCAGAAGTAACGGAGGTGGAACCGGAAGGATTTCAGGGCCAGCGGGTGCTGGTGGTGGAGGATAATGATATCAATCTGGAGATTGTGCAGACCATTCTGGAAGGCTGGAACCTGGTGGTGGACGCCGCAGAAAATGGTCTGGTGGCTCTGGAAAAATTCAGGGCTTCCCGGCCGGGCTGGTACCGTCTTATACTGATGGATATCCGTATGCCGGTGATGGACGGACTGACGGCCACCAGAAAAATCCGGGGTCTGAACCGGGAGGACGCCGGTACCGTGCCTATTATGGCCCTGACAGCCAATGCTTCACAGGAGGACAGCAGGTATGCGGCCAGTATCGGGATGAATGAATATCTGACCAAACCGGTGGAAATGAAGCTGCTGTACCGGAAGATAAAAGAGTTCTTTTGCAGATAAACCCACATTATGCACAGCCTGTCGGCTGGCGGGCCCCATGGTCATCCATACTTTGAAAGTCAGGGAACAGTTCAGCCCAGGACTTTGCGCCTGCTGCAAAGTCCGTGAGAATGTGTAATGGTTGAGAAGAATCCGGCCTCTTTGCCGAAGGCAAACTGGAACAGGCCGGATTCAGTAACTATGAAACCGAAGGCTGAATAGTTACAAGCCAGGGCCTTTCAAAATAAAATTACCTTGCAATTTCAGTAACAGACCCGTATAATACTTTAGTAAGGAGAAGCAAGCCGATGGAGGTTTCCATTGGCTTCTTTCATCATTCAGCAGGAAAGATTCTTTATTATCATTCAGGAGGAAATAATATGATAAAATTACACGACGGAGGGGTTTATCTGGTCAACGGTACCACGCTGATTGACGACGGCCCCCAGGCAGCGGCAGCCATCCGGAAAGAAACCGGTAAGGAAGTAACCAGAGAGGAAGCAGCCGGAAGCACCATTGCATATGGAATTCTGGCAGACCACAATACTTCCGGAAATATGGAGAAATTAAAAATTAAATTTGATAAACTGACGTCCCACGATATTACTTTTGTGGGTATTATTCAGACTGCACGGGCCTCCGGACTGGAGAAATTTCCGGTTCCTTATGTACTGACCAACTGTCACAATTCCCTGTGTGCAGTGGGAGGGACCATCAACGAAGACGATCACATGTTCGGACTGAGCTGCGCCAAAAAATACGGCGGCGTCTATGTACCGCCTCATCAGGCAGTTATCCACCAGTATGCCAGAGAAATGCTGGCAGGAGGCGGCAAAATGATTCTGGGCTCCGATTCCCATACCCGTTATGGGGCGCTGGGTACCATGGCCATGGGAGAGGGAGGGCCGGAACTGGTAAAACAGCTTCTGAACAAAACCTATGATATCAATATGCCGGGCGTGGTGGGAGTTTACCTTACCGGAAAACCTCAGAAGGGAGTGGGCCCTCAGGATGTGGCTCTTGCCATTATCGGAGAAGTATTTGCCAACGGTTATGTGAATAATAAAGTGATGGAATTTGTGGGCCCCGGCGTATCATCCTTAAGCGCAGATTTCCGCATCGGTATCGACGTTATGACTACAGAAACCACATGTCTGTCGTCTATCTGGAGAACAGATGACACAATCCGGGAATTCTATGAAATTCATGGACGGAAAGAAGAATTTAAGGAGCTGAATCCCGGCCAGGCGGTTTATTACGACGGCATGATAGAAGTGGATTTGAGTAAAGTGAAGCCCATGATTGCCATGCCCTTCCACCCCAGTAATACGTACACCATTGAGGAATTAAATGCAAATCTCATGGATATTCTGGACGACTGCGAGAAGAAAGCCCAGGTGAGTCTGGACGGAGCGGTGGATTTCACTCTGAAAGATAAGGTCCGGAACGGGAAACTCTATGTGGACCAGGGAATCATTGCGGGCTGTGCCGGCGGCGGATTTGAAAATATTGCGGCGGCGGCGGATATTATGGAAGGAGCCAGCATTGGTTCCGATGAGTTTACGCTGAGTATATATCCGGCAAGTATGCCCATTTATATGGAACTGATGAAGACAGGTGCGGCAGAGACACTGATGGAAACAGGCGCCATTCTGAAAACGGCTTTCTGCGGGCCATGTTTCGGCGCCGGAGATACACCGGGCAATAACGGATTCTCCATCCGCCATTCCACCAGGAACTTCCCCAACCGGGAAGGAAGCAAGCTCCAGAGCGGACAGATTGCTTCCGTGGCCCTGATGGACGCCCGTTCCATTGCAGCCACAGCGGCAAATAAGGGATATCTTACCGCAGCTACCGACATGGACGTATACTACACCAATCCGAAATATCATTTTGACAGCAGAATTTATGCGAACCGGGTGTTCGACAGCAAAGGGATTGCAGATCCCACACAGGAAATCAAATTCGGCCCCAATATCAAAGACTGGCCGGCCATGAGCGAACTGCCTCAGAATATGGTATTAAAAGTGGTTTCCGAGATTCATGACCCGGTTACCACCACGGACGAGCTGATTCCTTCCGGAGAGACGTCCTCCTACCGCTCCAATCCTCTGGGTCTGGCAGAGTTCACCCTGTCCAGAAAAGATCCCGCCTATGTGGGACGGGCCAAAGAGATTCAGAAGGCACAGAAGGCGCTGGAAGCAGGTACCTGCCCCATAGAGGCAGTGGAAGAACTGGGGCCGGTCATGGAAGCCATTCACAAAGTATTTCCGGAAAAAGCCTTTGGAGAAAAAGTAGAAGCCGGACTGCTGGGATTTGGAAGCACTATCTTTGCAGTAAAACCGGGAGACGGTTCCGCCAGGGAGCAGGCTGCCTCCTGCCAGAAGGTGCTGGGGGGATGGGCGAATATCGCCAACGAGTATGCAACGAAACGCTACCGCTCCAATCTGATTAACTGGGGTATGCTTCCCTTCCTGATTTCAGAGGGAGAATTGCCTTTCTCAAATGAAGATTATATTTTTATTCCGGATATCCGCCAGGCAGTGGAGGACAGGAAGACGGACATTCCGGCCTATGTGGTGAAAGACGGAGAATTGAAAGAATTTACCCTGGGCATGGGTGAACTGACAGAAGATGAACGCACAATTATTTTAAAAGGCTGCCTGATTAATTATTATAAGGGATAGCCTGCTGCAAAAACGGTCCGCCGGGCAGGACAGCTTCGGAGAGCCTGTCCAGGGGCGGATGAAATAAAGGAGAGGCTCTGCGGGAAGAAAGGAAGTTTTATTTTGGACAAACAGGAGAATAAACAGAGAAAGGAAAAATCGAACTGGAATATCAGGCCCTATATGGCTGTGGGGCTGACTTCCTTTCTGGTCATTGTGGCCAGTATCTTATTTTTCTTTCTGATTTACCGGTATCACGGATTTACAAAAATTGTGGATAAAATGATGGTAATTCTGCAGCCCATCATTATCGGACTGATTCTTGCATATCTGGTGACGCCGATTGTGAATTTTGAGGAACGCCATTTGCTGCCTTATATGCGGGAGAAAATGAAGAATCCGAAGAAAGCGGACAAAATGGTGCGCGGCTTAAGCGTGGCAGGAGCGCTGCTGTTTGTGGCAGTGATTATCGGCGTTTTGCTGCAGATGGTAATTCCGGAACTTTACCGGAGCATCAATGGCATGATTGGCACTCTGCCCAGACAGGTCAACAGTTTTATGGACTGGCTCAACGAGTATGTAAGCTCGGACAGCGAGATTTCCGGTTATCTGGAAACGGCACTGACAAAGGGTACGGAATTTTTTGAAAACTGGGCGCAGACAGAATTTCTTCCCCAGACCAAGAATATCATTGCCGGACTGACTTCCGGTGTGATTATAGCCGTAAAACTGGTGTTTAACGTGGTGGTGGGCATTATTATTTCCATTTATGTGCTGATGAGCAAAGAAGATTTTATCGGCCAGAGCAAGAAAATCACTTATGCTGTTTTTCCTGCTAAAAAAGCCAACGCTATTATTCATACCGTCCATAAAAGCAACGAAATATTCGGCGGCTTTATTTCCGGGAAAATCCTGGATTCTCTGATTATCGGACTGCTCTGCTTTGCCTGCCTGTATCTGATGAAAATGCCCTATACGGTGCTGGTCAGCGTAATTGTAGGCGTGACAAATGTAATTCCCTTTTTCGGGCCTTATCTTGGAGCAGTGCCCAGCGCCATCCTGATTATGCTGGCAAATCCCATAAAAGGACTGTATTTTATTATTTTCATTGTGGTGCTTCAGCAGATAGACGGAAATATCATCGGACCAAAAATTCTGGGAGATTCCACCGGATTATCTTCCTTCTGGGTGGTGTTTGCCATTCTGACCTTCGGCGGAATTTTCGGTATTCCCGGCATGATTATCGGTGTTCCGGTATTTGCGGTGATTTTCTATGTGATTAAAAATATTCTGTCCTGGGTCCTGAAGAAAAAGCAGCTTCCCAGGGATACGGAGAGTTATATCAGGGCGGAACGGCTGGACCCTGCAACCAACAGGCTGATTTGTTTCCCGGAAGAAGATTCGGTGAAAAAGCAGAGAAAGCTGAGGGAATCGAAAAAAGAGAACAGGGATGAAAAAAATAAGGCAGACAGACCATAAGATCTGTCCCTGTTCTGAAAGTCCGGTAATTTTTCATAAAAAACAGAAGTACCCTGAGGGGCGCTTCTGTTTTTTTGCTTCTATCAGGAAAGACCTTGTCACGCTAAAGTGTGAAAGTGCCTTCCTGTAGAAACAAATTAAGATGCGCACTCGCCCCGCAGGCGGAGTATTTGACTTTGACATTTATGGGTGAAATATGGTAGAATGCAAGGAACAGGCTGATAATCAGGAGTTTTATACCTTTTTGATAAATTTGAGGTGAAACCGTTGGATAAATACGAATATAAGCTCAAGCTGGAACAGTTAAGGAATCTGGTGCAGGAAAAGGATTACCGGACAGCAGCAGAGATTGCAGATACCATTAACTGGAGGAAAGTAAAGAGTGCGGCAACCCTTTGTATGGTTGGCGAAATATATGACAGAAATAAACAGTACGAGAACAGTCATGAGATTCTTCTCATGGCCTATGACAGGGCGACCGTAGGAAGAAATATTATTTACCGGCTGGCGCTGGTTGCCATGAAGATGGGCAGACTGGAAGAAGCGAAAGAATATTACGAGGAATTTCTGGAGGTGGCCCCACAGGATAATCTGAAATATGTGCTCCGTTACCAGATTGCGAAGCTGGAAGGGGCTTCTCTGCCGGAGCTGATAGATATACTGGAAGAATTCAAAGACAGGGAGTATAAGGAAGAATGGGCCTTTGAACTGGCCTATCTGTACCATCGTTCCGGGAACAGCGAGCGGTGCGTGGAAGTCTGCGACGACCTGGTACTCTGGTTTGGGGATGGAAAATATGTGGAGAAAGCGCTGGAGCTGAAAATGCTGTACCAGCCTTTGAATAAGTATCAGGAAGAGAAGTACCGCCAGTTCAAGATGAGCCGGGGGGAACCGGTGGAAGAAGCGGCAGAACAGCCCGAATCAGAGGAGATTGTTCAGGAAGCGGTTCCGATACCGGATATTACTTCCAACACCGGGCGGTTTAACACGCTGAACCTGCAGGAAGAACTGGCGAAGAGTATGCAGCAGATTCTGGATGCCGACACCAGAGAAACCGTTACAGATACTATGGATAATATCAAGAAAATGGTGGAGGAAATTCCATATCTGCAGGTGTCTCAGGAACAGGAAGAACCGGTACCGGAAGAAGAACGGTATGGCCATATTGAGACCGATGAGGAAATTGACGGTTCTCTGAAAAATGATTTTCAGGAAATGCTGGCAGAAGACCGGGACGGGCAGATAAGCCTTTCCGTTCCCGGCGGAGGCTGGCACGAACCCCAGATAAACGGGCAGATTAATATTGAAGATGTTCTGACAGAATGGGAGAAGACAAGACGTGCGGCGGAAGCAGCCATGGCGGTTGCCCAGCAGCGGAGGCTGGAATCTGCAAAGGCGCGGGCATTGCAGGAGGCGGAAGAATTGATGGAACGGCTGAATCAGATCATTCCCAGACTGAATGCAGGGGTGTCTCCCCAGGAATTGCTTGCAGAGCGTTATCTGCAGAATACAGAAGGATTTGAACCGGAAGAACAGGGCATGACGGAAGAAGCTGTGCCAGGGGACTACCCTGAGAATATGCCGGAGCCGGAAGTAACTGAGGGCTACCCTGAGAATATGCCGGAGTATTCCATGCAGGGGACATATCCGGAGGCGGAAATTCCGGAGCAGATGTATTCCCAGGAGACATTTTCGGAAGTCCCGGAGCAGATGTATTCCCAGGAGACATTTTCGGAAATCCCGGAGCAGATGTATCCCCAGGAGACATTTTCAGAAGTGCCGGAACAGGCATATGTGCAGGAAGAAATTTCGGAGATAGCGGAATCGTATCCTGAACTGCCGCAGACGATTCCGGATACGGAACTGTCTCAGGTTTCAGAAGTGCCGGAACTGTCTCAGGTTTCGGAAGTGCCGGGAGCAGTCCTGGAGCCGGCAGTACATCCGGAAGCAGAAGTGCCGGGAGCAGTTTTGGAGCCGGCAGCACATTCAGAAACAGAAGTGCAGGGGTTGCCCCTGAATATGGAGGAACCCTGGATTCCGGAAGAAAAATCTCCGATTCCGGAAGAAGAACCCCGAATTCCGGAAGAAAAATCTCCGGTTCCGGAAGAAGAACCCCGGATTCCGGAAGAAAAATCTCCGGTTCCGGAAGAAGAACCCCGGATTCCGGAAGAAAACCTGGAAGCTGTGGAGATTCCGGAGGCTGCAGCGGAGAAAAAAGATGCGGAACGATATCTGGCCTCTGTATTTCAGGCGGCAAAGGCGGCCAGGGAGGAGAAAAATCAGGTACCGCTAAAGCCGGTTGCAGAAGCAGGGATGGAGGCAAAAGAGATAGCTGTACCGGTTCCGGAAGTGAGAACCGGGCCGGAGGAAATGGCCATTCCGGAAGTGAGAACCGAGCCGGAGGAACCGATGATTCCGGAAATGAGAACCAGGCCGGAGGAACCGATGATTCCGGAAGTGAGAATCGGGCCGGAAGAAATGGCTATTCCGGAAGTAAGGACAGAACTGGAAGAAGAAACTTCTTATATTCCCGTTGTGAAAACAACGTCTCCCGGAGAGCATGAAGGGATTCCGGAGATTCGTCTGGAACCTGCCGAAGAACCGGTTCGGAAGCTGAGTGAGGAACAGAAAGAAATCTTTTCCTATTTTGTTCCGGTAACCGGAATGGAGCAGCAGCTTTGCCAGGTGTTAGAGGGCGCTCTGCACCGGAAAGGGAAAGACAGCAGTTCCGCCAGCGGAAATATTCTGATTATGGGCGGCCGGGGCAGCGGGAAGACGGTGCTGGCAACGGATATTATTAAGGCAGTGCAGAAAAGCGGAGGCCATCCTGCAGGAAAAGTTGGAAAAATTACAGGAGAATCCCTGAATCAGAAGGATTTGAGCCAACTGCTGAAAAAAATAGCAGGGGGCTATCTGATTATAGAAAAAGCAGGAGAAATATCTCCGGAAACAGCCACAAGACTTTCTCTTTTGATGGAGCAGAATACGGACGGGCTTCTGTTTATTCTGGAGGATACCAGAAAAGGAATTGAGAAGGTGTTAAGCCAGGATGTGAATTTTGCAAAAAAATTTACAGAGCGGATAAAAATACCTGTGTTTACCAGCGATGAACTGGTGGAATTTGCAAAGGCATATGCAGAGGAGCAGGAATGTGAAATTGATGATATGGGGATATTAGCACTTTACAACCGTATCAGCAACATACAGAAACTGGATGAGGCCACAACATTGACGGAAGTGAAAGAAATTGTGGATATGGCCATCAGCAGTGCGGAAAGAGGTGGATTGAAAAAATTATTTGGCGGAAAGAAGTTCAGCCCCGAAGGATATCTCTATCTGAGAGAAAAAGACTTTGAGGAATAAAATATTGGAAACAGGAGTGATAGTGATGGAACGTTTTTCAGATTTGGATATGTACTATTTTGGACAGGCAACACATTATGATATTTATAAGAAACTGGGCGCACATCCCGTTACGGAAAAAGGGAAAAAAGGTGTGTATTTTGCAGTGTGGGCGCCCAACGCGGCAAAAGTTTCCGTAATAGGAGATTTTAATGAGTGGAAAGAGGACGCAAATGAAATGACCCGTCTGGAGCCTATGGGAATCTATGAGTTGTTTATTCCTGGGGTGCAGCTGGGGGCTTTGTATAAATTCTATATTGAAACTCCGGACGGCAGAAAGCTCTACAAGGCAGACCCCTTTGCAAATTATGCGGAACTGCGGCCGGGAAATGCTTCCGCAGTGGCAGATATCAATGCCTTTAAGTGGACAGACAGCAAATGGATGGAAAAGCGCGCGGCGTGCAAAGATGTGCATACACAGCCCATGGCCATTTATGAAGTACATCCCGGCTCCTGGATGCGTCATCCGGGCAGGGAAGATGAAGGATTTTACACTTACCGGGAACTGGCGGTAAGGCTCACAGAGTATGTAAAGGAAATGGGATATACCCATGTGGAGCTGATGGGAATTTCAGAATATCCCTTTGACGGTTCCTGGGGCTATCAGGTAACCGGTTATTACGCTCCCACTTCCCGGTATGGAACGCCGGAGGATTTCGCTTACCTGGTAGATTATCTGCACAAACATGGAATCGGCGTGATTCTGGACTGGGTTCCGGCTCATTTCCCCAGAGATGCCCACGGTATGGCAGAATTTGACGGCACCTGCCTTTATGAATATGCAGACCCGAAAAAGGGAGAACATCCCGACTGGGGTACCAAGATTTTTGATTACGGTAAAAATGAAGTGAAGAATTTCCTCATTGGCAGTGCGCTGATGTGGATTGAGCATTATCATGTGGATGGCCTGCGGGTGGATGCAGTGGCTTCCATGCTGTATCTGGATTATGGCAAACAGGACGGCCAGTGGGTAGCCAATAAATACGGCGGCAACCACAATCTGGAAGCAATCGAATTTTTCAAACATATCAATACGCTGATTCTGGGAAGAAATCCAGGAACCGTTATGATTGCGGAGGAATCTACCGCATGGCCCAGAGTGACCGGAAAAGTGGAAGATGACGGCCTGAATTTCAGTTATAAATGGAATATGGGCTGGATGCATGATTTCCTGGATTACATGAAACTTGACCCATATTTCCGGAAAGACAATCATAACCGGATGACCTTTGCCATGAGCTACAACCACAGTGAAAATTATATTCTGGTGCTGTCTCATGACGAGGTGGTACATTTGAAGTGCTCCATGATTAACAAAATGCCAGGGGAAGGAAAAGAGAAATTTGCCAATCTGAAAGCAGGATATGGATTTATGATGGGCCATCCCGGCAAAAAACTGCTGTTTATGGGACAGGAATTCGGCCAGCTCCGGGAATGGAGCGAGGAACGGGAACTTGACTGGTTCCTGCTGGAAGAACCGGAACATCTTCAGCTTCAGACTTATGTAAAAGATTTGCTCCACATTTACACCAAATATCCGGCCATGTACGAAGCAGATACCCGGTTTGATAACTTTGAGTGGATTAATGCGGACGATAATTTCAGAAGCATTTTCAGTTTTGTGAGAAAGAGCCGCAGCGGTAAAAATAACCTGCTGTTTGTATGCAACTTTACACCGGTAGCGCGGGAAGATTACCGTGTAGGAGTGCCGCTGAAAAAGCAGTATAAGCTGATTTTTAACAGCGATGATAAGAAATACGGCGGAGAGGGCGAAAAGCGTCCGCTGGTGTACAAAGCGGAAAAGGAGGAATGCGATAACCGTCCGTTCTCCTTTGCATATCCCCTGCCGGCATTCGGCGTAGCAGTTTTTGTATATTAAATCTGTATTTAATAATAAAGCAAAAGTCCCCGGAGGGTTTGGGCCTTCCGGGGGCTTTTGTTTTATCTTACAGGAAAGACTTTGTCATGGTAAAGCGTGAAAGTGTCTTCCTGTAAGATAAAGCCCTTCGGGTGGGATGCGCAGCTCGTGGAGAGGAAGTCTATTGCTGCGCAATCCGCTCGCACGCGGAGAATCCTGCAAAGCAGGATTCTTTCTTGGAAGACAAGTAATTAGATAAATATCAAAATGGATATTAACATCTTCCTGAGCAGGTGGTATAGTGTCCATATCTGATTAGATAAATATAAAATTAAAACAGGGAGGCAGGAAAACAATGAACGAATATCTGAAATATCTGGATGATTCTGTGGAAAAACTCCGTCGGGAAGAAGGGGAGCTGGCAGCTACTCACCGGAAGGACGAGGCCAATCTGATGAAAATCAGAATTAATATCTATGGTATCTGCAAAACAGTTTTTGAAGTCATAAGCAGGCAGGAATCGGGAGAGCAGTTAAGGGAAAAATATCTGGCAAAGCTGGAAGAGACCCTGACGAACTGGAAGATTTCAAAAGAGAAAGCAAAACAGCATGAGGATGTGGAGAAGATTGTGACAGAAACGATTAAACTGGAAACTATAGAAGAAATTAAAGAAAAATTTAATAAATTATGGAGGGCGGGACAATGATGGAAACCGATGCGGTAAAACTGTTTAAATGCCTGGCGGACAAGTCCCGGCTGCAGATTCTGAAATCCCTGATACAGGAAGACATGTACGTGGAGCGTCTGGCAGAGCGTCTCGGCCTTACCCCTGCGACGATTTCCTTTCATCTGAAAAAGCTGGAGGATGTGAAAGCAGTAACTTCTTACAAAGAGCAGTATTATACCATGTATTCCATCCGTCAGGAAGTGTTCATGGCCAATATTCTGGATATCATCAAAGAAGAATCGGACGAGATACAGGAACAGAAACAACGGGAGGAGGCTTACCGCAGGAAAGTAATTTCCGCATTTTTTGAATATGGCAGGCTGAAATCCATTCCTGCTCAGCGGAAAAAAGAACGGATTTGTCTGGAAGAAATTGCCGGGCAGTTTGAGCCCGGCAGAATATATGAAGAAAAGGAAATCAATGAGCTGATTGCCCGGTTCCACGAGGATTTCTGTACCATCCGCAGAGATATGATTTCCGAGGGAATTATGGCGCGGAAGGGAAATACCTACTGGAAAAAATGAGGCTGCTGTCCCTCAATTGCTGCCTGGAGGTGTTTCAGGTAAATATCCTGAATAGCCTTATATTCTCCCAGTCCCCGCAGATGGCATTCCACCTCGTATCCTGCGGCTTCAAACAGGGACTTCCAGGAATCCGGCTCTGAACCGGCCATATCCCGGTTGGCATGGTCTCCTGCCACCAGCATAAAAGGCGCAAGATGGACTTTTTTTGCATTGGTGCGGGCTACCTGCCGGATTAAAGTATCAAGATCGGGATAAGACTCCACTGTTCCCATAAAAAAGTTGCGGTGCCCCATATCTTTCATCATGTAATCCAGGGCGGCGTACACGGAGTTGGCGTAATGGGTGGTGCCGTGTCCCATAAATACCAGCGCTTCTTCCTCCGGCAGCCAGGAAAATTCCCGGAACAGTGCCTGAAGGACGTGCTGCTGGTCCTGGGTGCTGCTGAGCAGAGGAGCGCCGAACCGGACGTCCAGCTCGGAAGAAGTATGCTGCCGGACCAGTTCCGTCATAAGCTCATTTTCCAGTCCGTTGATGAAATGGGTGGGCTGTACAATCAGTGTCCGAATGTTGTCTTCCTGCAGTCCGGCCATGGCTTCCTCAATGGTGGGAATGATGAGATTATCCCGCTCTCTCAGGATTTTAAGAATCATTTTGCTGGTCCATGCCTGATAAATCTTATAGTCCGGAAAGGTTTCTGCAGTTCTTTCCAGTATTTTATCAATTGTTTTCCTTCTGCTGTCCGCATAGCTGGTGCCGAAACTGACCAGAAGAATAGCACTGGTGTCTTTCATAATTTCCTCCGTTCTGTGAATTGTCATTAAATTAACAGCCTGATAGCAGCCGCCTTGCCCATAACCACGGTATGGGTCGTGTACTCATGTATGCCGGCACGGTTTACACCGGACAGGCCGGGGCCGAACTGTTATCATAAGTATAGCAAAGTAGAAAAATATCGTCAAATGTGTTATTGTGGAAGAAACAGACAATCCGGTGTAGCACAACCGGAAACGGGGCATATAGTATAGAGACAGAAAAAATGGGAGTAAAGCAGTGGATTATAGACAGGAAATGTTTTACCGGATGCCGGACAGGAATATGCCCAAAATGCCTTTTTACATGGCATATCCCATGCAGAATGTATATCTGGAAGAACTGGAATATGAAAAAGATATGCAGAAATTAAAAGACATGTATCCCAAAGAAGTAAAATCCATCCAGGCGCTGGTAGAAGAAGAATGCGACAAGATGGAATATGAAGGCAGCCTGATGTTCGACGAATATCCGGATAAACTCATGCTCCGGCAGATTGTGAACCGGATTTATGACGGGGCCACAGGCGGCCAGATGAATATCCAGAGCTTTGAGGCAGGTCCTTACGAGGCAGAACAGTACGAAACAGACGATATGCAGGCCGAGGAACTTCCGTTAGAAGGCCGCATGGTGGAACAGAGAAGGCCTCCGGGGCCGCCGCCAGGACCGGGCTGGGGACCGCCGCCACCGCCTCCGGGGCCGGGCTGGGGACCGCCGCCACCGCCTCCGGGCAGGCCGCCTCAGGGGAATAATGGTCTGCAGAATCTGATAGAGGTATTGCTGTTTAACGAGATGTATCAGAGAAGATGCCGCCATAAACGCTGCCGCCGCTGGTGGTAGACGTGCACAGAGCTGCATGTATCTGAAAGGAGACTCCCTGCGGGACTGTGTAAGTTTTGCGGGGAGTTCTTTTTAAAAAGGATTGACCTTTCAGGAGTAATGTGTATAATGTTTGATAAATACAGAGCCGGAAGAGATGGTTACTGAAATTGAGAAAGGCCCATTATGATTGAATTGCACCAGTTACTGGAAAAATATTTTAACGAACAGCTTGTTCACGCGGTTATCAGCGGCCCCCGCCGCCGGGAAAGCGCCGCCAGAATCGTTTTCCGTCCGGTTCTGATAAAAAACAGCCTGGTATTCCAGGCCAGCGAATATCGGGAGCAGAAAGTCTTCCACAGGAATTATTCCATGGAGGAAGCAGCCGCAGAGATTGAGAAACAAATCACAGAATACCGCCAGCTTGCTCTGACTTCTCAGCAGGGACAGGCTACTGTGCTGGTGAGTAAAAAGGGAAAAATTACCATAAAGGAAAAAGCCTGTCCTGCCGGCAGAATGCCCGGAGAACAGCAGGGCGGCTGTCTGGACTGTATACCGGGACATAAACAGACGGATTTGTCCCATAACAGGAAGAAGAATTATATTCTGGATTCGGAGCGGAAAGTGGATTTCCTGGTGGATTTGGGCGTGCAGACAAAAGAAGGAAAGATTATTAAATCCAGATATGATAAATTTCGCCAGATTAACCGTTTTCTGGAGTTTATTGAAGATATACTGCCCCAGCTTCCCCAGGACCGGGAAGTGACCATCCTGGATTTTGGCTGCGGCAAATCCTATCTGACCTTTGCCATGTACCATTATTTGAAAGAATTAAAAGGATATCAGGTGCATATTATCGGACTGGATTTGAAACGGGATGTTATCGAGACATGCAGCAGCCTGGCGGAAAAATACGGATACGACGGACTGGAATTTCAGGTGGGGGATATTGCCGGTTATGAAGGAGTAACCCAGGTGGACATGGTAGTTACTCTCCATGCCTGCGACACAGCCACCGATTATGCGCTGGACCGGGCCATTCGCTGGGGCGCCAGGGTAATTCTGTCCGTACCCTGCTGCCAGCACGAGCTGAACCGCCAGATACGGAATGATTTACTGGCCCCGGTGCTGGGCTACGGCCTGATCAGAGAGCGGATGGCAGCATTGATTACCGACGCCCTCAGAGGGCAGATTCTGGAGAGCAGGGGCTATCAGGTGCAGATTCTGGAATTTATTGATATGGAGCATACGCCCAAAAATATCCTGATTCGCGCGGTGAAAAAAGGAAAGGCAAAAGACAGCAGGGGATACCGGGAAGTAATGGAATTTCTGCACGCAGAGCCCACACTGGCTGTACTGCAGGATGGAAAGGGAGACAAACAGAATGCGTAAAGGCTTGATAAAGACAGTTGTATTAATATTGGTTTTTTGTGTAACCGTCGGAATTACAGGGCTGTTCAGCCATCAGGACAGTATGGATATGACATCGGAAATGGCCCCGGCCACCCTGCCTGTGGTGTATTTACAGCGGGAAGATACCAGAATCAATGAGCTGTACGGATACACATCCGAAAGGGACGGAACAGGAATGCGCGATACCATCACTCCTCTGGGTAAGGAACTGTCCCTGCCTGTGGTGATAAAAACATGCCAGAATCAGATTGACGAAGTGGCCTATGAAGTGCGTACCATGAATATGGAGCGGCTGATTGAAAATGGAAATCTGGCTGATTTTTCGGAAAAAAACGGTGAAATACATCTGTCTCTGCAGTTCCAGAATATTCTGGAAGAAGATACGGAGTATATGCTGGTGCTCTCTGTAAAATACCAGGAAAAGCAGGTGTATTACTACACCAGAATTGCCAGAGAAAGCGACTGTTATATCGGGGAATCCCTGGAGTTTGTAAAAGATTTCCATGACCAGACCTTTGATAAGGAGTATGCGGACAACCTTGCCACTTACCTGGAGCCGGACAGTATGGGGGACAATACCACTTTGCAGAAAGTGACCATCCACTCCAGCCTGCGGCAGGTAAGCTGGGCGGATTTTGAGGGAGAGCGCCTGGAACAGCCGGTACCTTCCGTTAAAGAAATGGGCAGCTCCTACAATACCATTATCCTTCCCTATGTGCTGACAGCCGCAGGAGAGAACGGGGAAGTGGAATATTATAACGTGGAAGAATATTACAGGGTCCGCTATGACCAGCAGGCAGGCCGCATGTATCTGCTCAATTTTGAGCGTACCATGAATCAGATTTTCCGGGGAGAAAACGGAAGGGTGGAGCGGAATAAAATGCTTCTGGGGATTCGGTCTTCCGATGTGGAGCATATGACAAATGAAAAAGGGAATATCATTGCCTTTGTTCAGGAGGGAGAACTGTGGAGTTACAACAGCGACAGAAACAGCCTTTCCCAGGTGTACAGCTTCCGCAGCCCGGAAGGAATTTCCGACCGGGAGAACCATTCCGCACATCAGATTCAGATTATGAAAATTGATGAGACGGGAAGCATGGATTTTGTAGTGTACGGATATATGAACCGGGGGCTCCATGAGGGGCAGACGGGAATCTGCGTATTTCACTATGACAGCGTGGGAAATACCATCGAAGAAGAACTGTTTATTCCCTATTACAAATCTCCGGAGATGCTGAAAGCGGAATGGGGAAATCTTTTCTATGTAAGCGACGGCAATATTTTCTATCTGCTGGCCGATGACGTGCTGTACCGCATTGACCTTGCGGCCAGAGACGCCAGACAGGTGATGGAAGGGCTGAAAACGGGAAGTTATGCGGTGTCCGAGGACGGACGCTATATTGCCTGGCAGGAAAAAGGGGAACAGAACCAGGCCCATACATTGAAAATTATGGATTTGGAAGGGGAGGAAAGCCGTACCATTGAGGGGGATGAAGGAGAATATCTGAAACCTGTGGGATTCGTGGAAAGCGATTTTGTGTACGGAGCCGCCAGAAAAGAAGATATTGTCACAGATGCCGCCGGGAATACCAGAATTCCCATGTACCGGATTGTGATTGTGGATAAAAAATCTCAGGTGATTAAAGATTACCAGAAAAGCGGATATTATGTGTCAAAAGCATATGTGGAACAGGAAACCATTTTCCTGGACAGGGAAATCCGCACGGAAACAGGCTATGAGAGTGTGGAGCAGGATACGATAAAGAATCAGCAGCTGGAATCTTCCAGGAAAATTATTCTGGAAACCACCCAGACTGAGAAAAAGCAGTGCCAGGTACGGATTGTTCTTGGAGCGTCTTCGGAGAAAACGGCAAGACAGCCTCAGGTGGTGGTGCCGAAGGAAGTGGTGCTGAAAGAAAAAAGAGTTGTAAAGCTGGATTCAGGCAGTGAGCAGGAAACCTATTACGTATACAGCGGCGGGAAAATCCTTCTCTCCACGCCTTCCCTGAAGGAAGCCATTATTTCTGCCGACCAGTCCATGGGCGTGGTAATCGGCCAGGAACAGAAGTATATCTGGCAGAGGGGCCGGAAAAGCGTCCAGCCTGCCATCGGACCGGGTACGGTGGATCTGGCAGGAGTAAGCGACAATCCGGCTTCCCGCTGCCTGACGTATCTGCTGAGAACGGAAGAAATTAATATCGACGTGGATGACCTGGTTGCTCAGGGAGAGACGCCCAGACAGATACTGGAGGAAGCATTAAACGGTAGAAAGGTGATTGATCTGACAGGATGCGGGGTAGAACAGGTATTGTATTATGTAAACCTGAATACTCCCGTATTCGCCATGGTAGAACAGGGAGCGGTGCTGATTGTGGGCTATGACGAACATAACACGCTTCTGTATTATCCGGATTTGAATGTGGTGCGTAAAATGGGAAGACAGGACAGCAACACCATGTTTGAAGAAGCCGGGAACGTGTTTTTGGGTTATATAGAATAAGAGACGCGTTTTTTTGTAGCAATATTATGCTAATTTTGAACAGATTATTTAAATTTTCCTTAAAATATGCTATAATCATACAGAAATATGCAAAAATTTTTTAAGGAAGGTGAGATTGTGGAAGAACGTGTAAGAAAAAAGTATCCATATGCGAAGAAGGAAGATCAGATTAAACGGGCAAATCATTTCCTGACCTTTGGTAATATGATTTTTTATTTCTTTATTCTGTGCCTTGTCTGGATTTCCTGTGCGCAGGGGGAACGGACCACGGGGTTTGCCGGAACCATTACCGTGATTGTGATGGCGGTTACAGGGGTTTCTCTGTTCTGGAATAAACGGGATCCTGACGGCGTCAATGTCCGTTATCTTACGTTTGTGGGACTCTTTATTGTGGCGTTTTTTATGTCCCTGGCATTTGATGATTCTTTTGTCCGGTTTATGGCTGCGATTCCATATATCGCCTGTATCCTGTTTTTTAACCGGAAATTTTCGGCTATATCCTGTATTGCATGTTTTATGCTGAATGTGGGAATTACGGTCTATAAAATTCTGATTGCGCATACTTATGAGGGAAAGGCAGCCCAGGAGCAGGTCTGGGCTACGGTTGCCATAGCGGTTATGCTGTTCCTGATTTATTATACGGCCCAGCTTGCGGAGAAATTTAACCATGACACCAGGCACAGCCTGACGCGGGAGCAGGAAAGCCAGAAAAAGGTAATGGAAAATGTACTGGAAGTGGCGGAAGAAGTGCGGAAAGGTACTGAAGAAGTGGTGCAGATTGTAAATGAACTGAACGCTTCCACAGAAATTGTAAACGGTGCCATGAAGGATATTTCCGACAGTAATCAGAGCACAGCGGAGAATATTCAGACCCAGACCATCCAGACCCGGAATATTCAGGATTCCATCGGAACCACGCTGGAGCATTCAGAAAATATGGTGCAGGTGGCAAAACAGTCAGAAGCATTAAACAGCCAGAGTCTGGAGATTATGCATCATCTGAAGCAGCAGTCTGATGTGATTGCAGGCACCAACGGCGAAGTGGCGGCGTCCATGCAGAAACTGCAGGAGCGCACCGAAGCGGTAAAAACCATTACGGATACTATTTTTGAAATTTCCAGCCAGACCAATCTGCTGGCTCTGAATGCGTCTATTGAAAGTGCCAGGGCGGGGGAAGCCGGCAGAGGATTTGCAGTGGTGGCAGATGAAATCCGCCAGCTTGCGGAGCGGACCAAAGAAGAAACGGAAAGCATAGCGTCTATCCTCAATGAGCTGTCAGAAGACGCCCAGGCCGCGGCAGGGGCAGTGTCCAGGTCTGTGGATGCAGCGCAGTACCAGGAGAAGATGATTGAACAGGCTTCCGAAAGTTTTGATAAAATGAATGGAAATGTAAATATTCTGACTGAGGATATTGCTCAGATAGACCAGATGCTGGGCAGTCTGTCAGAGGCAAATAACCAGATAGTGGAGAATATCATGCACCTTTCCGCCACCACGCAGGAAGTGACAGCTTCCTCCGTACAGGCGGCAGATTTGAGCGTGCAGAACCTGGACAATGCGGAACATGCCAAATCTCTGTTAGGCAGTGTATTGGAGGTATCCCACCAGCTGGATCAGTATATCAGTTAAAAGGAGGAAAATTATGGATAAGGATGATATCAGAGCACAGTTAATTCGACAGTTTCCGGCGGAAGTGGTGGAGCAGAGAGGCTCCATGGACCAAATGTATTATTCCTGTCCTACCTGTGGCAGAATGGTATCTCTGGGTATGGACAAATGCGGAGGCTGCAGCCAGATTTTAAGCTGGAAAAACATCAATCAGAAGGAATCCCCCCACGGGAAGAAAAAAGCAGTGCTGGAATTCGAGGTTTCGGAAGAATTTACCGTAGGAGACTGCAGGAAATGTCCTATTTCCTACATAGACACCAACGGTTCCCAGAGTGCTTATGAATGTCCTCTGAAAATGCGGGGTTCCTGCGGAATTGTAATATCTTAGACAGGAGGGGGAATCATTCGTATGCAGAACAAAACATCTACGCTGCTGACAGAAGGGAGTATCTGGAAAAAGATTATCGCTTTTGCCATACCGATTTTTCTGGGCAACCTGTTTCAGCAGCTTTATAATACGGCAGATTCCCTGATTGTAGGAAATTTTATAGGCAGCGATGCCCTTGCGGCAGTCAGTTCCTCCGGGAACCTGATTTTTCTGATGGTAGGTTTTTTCAGCGGGATTGCCATGGGAGCAGGTGTGGTCATTGCCCGTTATTACGGAGCCAGGAGGGCAGAGGAAGTATCTGCGGCAGTCCATACGCTGGTGGCCTTTGGTCTGGCGGCGGGCGTGTTTCTGACGGTTGCAGGAGTTTTGATTACGCCTCAGATTCTGACGTGGATGGGGACGCCGGAAACGGTGTTCCCCAATTCCGTTTTGTATTTCAGAATTTATTTTGCAGGGTCTTTAGGGTTTGTCATGTACAATGTTTTTGTGGGAATTCTGCAGTCTGTGGGAGACAGCAGACATCCGCTGATTTATCTGATTATTTCTTCTGTTACCAATATTGTGCTGGATCTTCTGTTTATTGCGGTGCTGGACATGGGAGTGGGAGCTGCGGGAGCCGCTACCATTATTTCACAGTTTTTCAGTGCTTTTCTGTGCCTGGTACGGCTGATGAGGACAAAGGAAGAATACCGGATTGAACTGAGTAAAATCAGGTTTGACGGAAGGATGATGCGCCAGATTATTTCCAACGGACTTCCGGCAGGAGTACAGAATTCCATTATCGCGCTGGCCAATGTGGTGGTTCAGTCCAATATCAATGTTTTTGGCATGACTGCTGTGGCAGGCTGCGGCGCATATTCCAAGATTGAGGGCTTTGGCTTTCTGCCCATCACCTGTTTTGCCCTTTCGCTGACTACCTTTATCAGCCAGAATCTGGGAGCCAGAGAGTATGAGCGTGCCAGAAAGGGAGCCAGATTCGGGATTTTCTGCTCCATCATTACCGCGGAAATCGTGGGAATCTGTATTTATATTTTTATTCCCACACTGATTCAGGCTTTTGACAGCAATCCGGCAGTCATCCGGTTTGGCACCACTCAGGCCAGAACCGTAACGCTTTTTTATTTTCTGCTGGCATTTTCCCATTGCCTGGCGGGGATTTTCCGGGGCGCAGGGAAATCCATAGTGCCCATGGTGGTTATGCTGCTGTGCTGGTGTGTGGTTCGGATTACCTATATTACCGTTGCGGTGAAGCTGGTTCCGGTGATTCGTACGGTGTTCTGGGCCTATCCTCTGACCTGGAGCCTGAGCTCCGTTATATTTTTGATTTACTTTCTGAAAGCCGACTGGATTCATGGATTTGAGCGTCAGGAGCAGGCAAATGCCTGACAGTATTTCAGAGCGGAATCTGAACCGGTATTTCAGGCAGCCAGGCAAATTTAATGGACAGTTCCTGCATAAAATTTCCATGTCTGCACATACTACCTGCGTAAATGTCCACCGGAAAATGGATGGAAAGAAAGGCAGGAGACAGTTATGGCAACAGATTTTAAGCAGAGTGAAACCATGAAAAATTTAATGCGCGCATTTGCCGGAGAAAGCCAGGCCAGAAACCGCTATACTTTTGCAGGCGGACAGGCACATCAGCAGGGGCTGTATGTGATTGAAAAAATATTCCGGTTTACTGCAGACCAGGAAAAGGAACATGCGGAAGTTTTCTACAATCAGTTGAAGGAACTGGCGGGAGAGACCATTGAAATTGACGGTACCTATCCCGTGGATTTAAGCCCTAATATGACGGAACTGCTGAAAATGGCCCAGCATAACGAGTATGAAGAACATGACGACGTGTATCAGCATTTTGGGGACAAAGCGCAGGAAGAAGGCTTTGGCAAAGCTGCTGCAAAATTCCACAAAATTGCGGAGATTGAGAAAATTCACGGAGACCGTTTCGGAGAATTTGCCAGATTGCTGGAGGCAAACCAGTTGTTTGTGTCCAAAGTGGAGACAAAATGGATGTGCCTGAACTGCGGCTATGTGTATGAAGGAACAGAAGCACCCATGACCTGTCCGGTATGCGACCATGAACAGGGCTGGTTTGTGCGGCTGGAGCTGGCTCCTTACTGCGGACCGCAGGGAAATTAAAATTTTTGAATCGAGGACTGCCGGGAGAAGGAATTTTTCAGGAATTCTTCTTCCGGCAGTTTTTATTGGATATCCGTTTCATTTTGTCCACATTCTGTTCACAGATCAATCCTTTGCATGTCTGGTTACCGGCTGACCAGGAAGTACGCTTAACACCTCCAGGAACGATTTGCTGTTTTCAATTCTTCAAAAAAATTACAATTTTCATGATTTTTTCAAAATCTT
>Ga0137307_100751_pt1 | contig 36923 bp, 33 predicted proteins | sample NAcewD2O_March_2_FD_97180 | JGI IMG/M metagenome (GOLD analysis project Ga0137307, IMG submission 97180) | Mouse cecal microbial communities from Vienna, Austria - N-Acetylglucosamine amended D2O_March | ecosystem: Host-associated > Mammals > Digestive system > Large intestine > Cecum | place... | reverse complement strand
GCGCATAGAGGAAAAGGCTCTTTTAAAGGATAAAAAGCGTGTGCCGTTCCCCACCAGGAAGAAACCCATTGTCAAAGATTATTCAAAGAAGAATCTTATTGACACCACCGAGGACAAGTTTGCCAATAGCCCCGGCCTGAAACATTGGGCTGACATCCAAAACCTTAAAATCGCCGCAGCAAGTTACAGTCAGGCAGGCTCCATTTCCGAGCTTGAAAAACAGATTGCCGCCAAGTCCGCACTTGTGAAAACCGCACGGACAAGTCTTGTGGAAATGGAGCATCAGCTAAAGGATTTAGGACAGATTCTAAAGTATGCCGAGCAGTATAAAGCCAACCGTATCTACCATATCCGCTACCAGAAATCAAAGGATAAGGACAGATACCTGCGCCAGCACGAAACCGAGCTTCTGCTCCATGACGGTGCTGAAAATATGCTGAAACGCTTTGGCATTGACACCAGAAACCTTGATGTTGAAAAACTCCGCAGCGATTACAATGCTCTCTATTCCAAAAAGGAAGCCCTGCGGAAAACCTGCCAGTCTGCCGAAAAGGACGCTGCCGCCTTCACCCGGAAGCTGGACAACCTGAATCAATACCTTGACCGGAATCCGGCGCAGCAGGAAACCGCCGACAGGAAGTCCGATAAAAGCCGACAATCACTCTAATTTCGACATCAAAAAAGAGGGTGTACCGCAACGAAGTTTTTCACTTCACTACGGTACACCCTCTTTTGTATGGCTCTCCCTTAAGTCCATCCGTTTCATTATCCTTACCCTGTGTATGTTCCTATATCGTTCTTTCATGTATTGTACTCCATATCTATACTGTACTCTGCTGCAATTCACGCCCGCCGATGTGTACTGTAAACTACTATGGAGGTGAATCACAATGAATAATGGAAAACAAAATTTAGCTGCCGCCGTGCGTGAAGCCCGGACAGAACTAGGCCTTTCCCAAGAAAGACTTGCCGAAATCCTGAATATCGACTCACGCACCATACTTAACATTGAAGCCGGGCGTGGCAACCCCAAATTTGAAAAGCTGTACCCTTTAATTACATACCTTAAAATACCCACCGGTAAAATCTTTGATCCGGATTACAAGGACGAAGCCCCAAACCTCCAAAAGCTCCTTTCCCTGCAAAAAGACTGTACGGAGCAGGAAGCTGCCGATCTACTCCCTATGGTTCGTTATCTCCTAGAATTACTACGGAAATAAGGAACTCCATTGCTGTTGAAAAAAATTCTTCTAATCTCAAAAATATGATTCTTTCCGTCTTAAATGTGCAAAGGCATCTATTGGTATCTTCCAAATAGATGCCTTTTTTCAAATTCTTTACATCGAATAATGATCCTGCATATCATCCACCACTAAGCTCCACAAAGACAACCTCCGGACGGTTGTTAAAACGAAATGGTATGATACTGTTTCCGAGGCCACGGCTGACGACCATATTTGTGCTGCCCTCCGTATACAGGCCAGCATCGTACCGAGGGAATAATCCCTGATCCGGAGCAATCAATCCGCCAATAAATGGCAGGCGGAACTGCCCTCCATGTGCATGACCGCTAAAAACTAAGTCAACACCGCAACTTACATAAGTTTCAAACAACTCCGGCCTGTGCGAGAGCAAAATCTTGTAGCTGCCTTCAGAATCCGTCAGGCTCTCTAATTTTGTACGGAACATAGCAGAGGCTTCTCCAAATATATCCCCTTTCATCGTGAAATCAGGATCAGAAAGCCCAATAATCGTAATTTTCTCGCCGCCGCACTGTAATTGTATTGCCCTGTCTTCAAGCACGATTGTGCCAATCCGTTCAAGAGCTGCCTTAAATTCATCATATTGTGGCAGGGCCGCCTCATGATTACCTGTCACATAGTAAACAGGCGCAATCCGGACAGCTTCATTTACAAAATTAAGCGTAACATCAATATCCGTATGCCCTGCATCCACCAAATCACCGGTTATTACAATGATATCCGGCGCATTTGCAGACAGCATTTGCAGTAGTTCCGTATTGTTTTCCCCAAATTCGGCATTATGCAGATCCGACACCTGCGCAATCCTAAAACCGGAAAACGAATCAGGAATCCGATTGCCGGAAATGGTAATACTGCTTGCCATCAATGCCGTATTGCCCCATATCGTCCATATAACCAGGCATAATAACAATATGGCTGCGGTGCATAGAGGAACTAAAACCCTGACCGATAATCTTTTCTTCATATCTCCTCCATATGGTATTGGAACCCAGTAAAGTGAACAGGGACACTGCAAAAGGCACCAGATGCTTTATTTGTATCACAATTCCGTTTTTTATCTTAGAGATAAACAATTTCATCACAGATACCTGTCGGCGGCTCTCCCATATACCCAATATGTAAATTCCCACTTAAAGAAAGCTCCGTCAGGATATAATCCAAAATATCTGCATCCGCTGCTGTCACTCCCTCATATAAACCACATAACACATAGTTCTCTGTCCTCAAAAATATCACACCTGTTAATAGTAGCCTGCTTCTCTCACCCACGGATAGCGAACCGATTTCTGCATTTTTATCAATCCCTGCAAACTCCAGCAGCCCCTCAAGAGTATCGTCCGGCTCTTTATGGCTCTTTGCCTGCCTGATATTTTTCAGATATTCAAAGCAGGTTATATGATCTGCAAAATCTCATCAGTTACGAATAATACTCTCGGTTTTTCCTCAAACACACACTCTGCAAAATATGCCCTGAGTTTTTCTTCACTTCCTACATAACCTTTTATTTTATACATTTTATTTTCCCTTCTCTACTCTCGCATTTTTTCGTTTTCATAAATACAACGCAACTCTTTCCAAATAACTTTATTCCTTATTTGCCGTCCTGCTTTGAAAATATAAGATCAAAAAAGAGAGCAATATCATTAACAGCAAAGTGGCAATAGCTATTCCCAAATTATGGGGCGATGCAGCATTAGTGCTTCCGTTATAATGGATAAGGGTAAGTCCTGCTGTTATTGGATAGAAGTCCTGCATCCCATGTCCTGCAACCGGTATGCCAAAAAAACCGTATAAAAAACCTAAAACTGCCGCTGCCATAAAACGATTTTTTCTACCACAGCACCAACACATGACTGGCATAATTGCTATATAAAGGCATAATCCAACTATGATGATTTTTCCCGCTTCAGGGATAATAGAAATTAGCGATAATCCTTCCGGAAAAAGTGCCGCACTTATCAATATGGTAAGAAGAGCACTATATACACAATACAGCATAGTCATAATTGCCAGCGCTATGAGCTTGCCACAGATAAGTGTCTGATATGTCACTGGTACAATGAACATATTCTTCAAGGTATTGTCTGTATACTCCCGATTTATCATATAACCGCCTAAAAAGATCATTGTAACAGGCAAGAGCAGGCATGTATTGTACCAAATTGTGTCGTTCACCAAATGATAGAAGCCGTAATGCGGTATAGGTTCATTTAGCGACATCTGTTGGAATACCGAAATTAAGGGGGAAAAAAGCAGCGTAACAATTCCAACAATATAAACATTACAGCGTTTTAGTTTTGTAAATTCTATTCTGGCTAAGAGCAACATTTTGCGCCCTCCTTTAGATTTCTTTCCATTTACTAAAATTCTTACATAAAAGCATACCAAACAAAACAATGTACGCAATCAAATATAAAACACAAAAAGGCGTACTAACAGCACTGGGGCTAATATCAAACGGATATTTTGCAGTATTGAGGCTGTTAAATACAGGCAGTAGCCATCGGCTCACCACATTTACAGGCAACACCATAAATAAGTTAGGACTTGGATTTGGTATAGTCGCATTGGTAAGTATAAAACCGATTATTGCATATAAAAATGAAAACAATGTCGAAAAAATATAATTCTTTCTTAGTTTAACCAGTATCGTAATGCATGGAAAGATTGCAACCCAAGTCATGATTCCCATTACAAAACAAAGGAATAATTTTTTATAAAGATTCTCAACTGGCATGCCACCAAGTGCTGCCCCTATAACCGTGGCAATATATGCGAAAACAGAATAAGACACTGAAACGATCAGCAGCACAATCATTTTAGCCCATGCCAGACAAGAGAATGAAACAGGTACGATTGCCAGTAACCTTAATGTTTGATTATCTCGTTCCTCAAAAAATAACAATGATCCAATTATGCAAAGTACAGGAATTAACAGCACAAAATGTCCGATGTTTATGACTGTTTTATATAAGAAATCATACCCTTGCCCTGTTCTTGCCGCAAGAATGGAAACGGGAACAGGCAATAAAATTGATGCCAAAGTTGCTAAAATAAGCAGCGGACGCCTACGCAATTTGCGAAATTCATACTCTATCATCTTAAGCAATCCCTTCACCTCCCGTAATTTTTTTGAAGTAATCCTCCAGTGTATCATTGCAAAGACCGGAGCTGATGACAGTTACATCCTGCATCACAAGTTCTTTGTTGGCCGCCCCCATGTCCAAAGAGGTATCATAAAGACGCAGGGTCTGATCGTCCTGCACAGAATAATTTTTCAGCTGGAATTGACGTTCCAGAATCAGGGCTGCTTTGGAAACGTCTGAAACCTGCAGCATGATATACTTACTATTTTTCTTCTCCAACTCGCCCATACTGCTTTCTTCCAAAAGGACCCCATGGTCAATGATGCCGATATCATCTGCCAGTAACTGGATTTCCGAAAGAATATGCCTGGATATCAGGATGGTTTTCCCACGCTCAACACTCAAATCTTTAATAAAATCCCTGACCTCGGCAATACCAATAGGATCAAGGCCATTTGTCGGCTCGTCCAGGATCAGCAATTCCGGATCATGCAAAATAGCGTTGGCAATGCCCAGGCGCTGCTTCATCCCAAGGGAATACCTGCCAAACAGCTTTTTATCCTTATAGGGCAGGCCGACAACCTCCAGGGCATTCTTTACAGCATTGGGTGCCGCCGTACCACGGAGCCTTGCAAAAATTTCCAAATTTTCTGTTCCTGTTAGATTCGGATAAAACCCTGGTGTTTCAATGATTGCGCCAACATGGGGATATACCCGTTTTTCCTGCCCTTTAATGTTTTTACCGAATACATCTGCTTCGCCGGAAGTGATCGGCGTCAACCCCAGGATCATTTTCATAATCGTAGTTTTTCCGGCTCCATTACGTCCGAGCAGACCATAAATCCGACCTCTCTTTACATGGAGATCAACAGCATTGACAGCGGTTTGATCGCCGTATACCTTTGTCAGCTGTTTTGTCTCAATCACATAGTCACTCATAAAATTTTCCTCACTTTCAATAACTTTGTTTGTGTAAAGCGACAAATCCATTATAAATCCTCAACCTTGCCAAAACCTTGCCGTGATCATATTTTTTATATTTTAAACATGGGCAGTTTCAATGCAAATCCAATCAAATATATATATACTGAATCATCTTATCATAGCGCACTCTAAACAAAACCTCCCCATATTCGACATACAGATTTTTTCCCCGACGTACAGGTGTTACGTCAGAACCGTATCCTACATAAGTCTTTTGGAATACTCCTTAACCTTCCTACTCGATAAAAGTCAAAAAATAATACCAAAATTACCATGCCCATCATCAACAGACACCAAAAAGGGCTGATGAATGTTGACACAATGTTTACAGGGCTGCGGTTTTTTATTTATTCTCCCTTACAGGACAATCCCCATAAACCTCCCTGTCCCAGCTGTAGACCACTTTGTCATTTCTGGTGATTTCTCCTTTCACAGCCGAATAGTCATTGTCCTGCGCAAGCAGATCAACCTCTTTCCGCACAGCTATAAGACGGTTGCCCAGGATGCTGTTTCTTTCTTCCACTGCCAGCACATAATAAGCCCCTTTTGCATCCTGAAACAGCGCAGTATTCGGAACACAAAGGTCATAAGATTCCGACTGCACGCCAAAACTGAAATATGCTTCTGTCCCATAATCATACTGCCCCTGCGGCAGTTTAATCATTAAAGTAAGTTCCCCTGCCCCACTGTCATAGCTGCACTCTGCTATTTCACCCACTACCGTATCATTTCCTGCATAGACTTCCATGGCATCACCGACATTCAGCAGACTGTCATATTCTGTTTTGACAGTTCCCTCGGTAAATGCCGTCCCGAAAACAATATCCACTACCTCGCTTCCATCTGTAACTGACCTTGCCTGTACCTGCATTTTTTCGATATACCCCGTAGCATTCGCTGTCTGCGCACAGTTATTTTCGAGGATTTCTTCCAAAACATTCTCTTTTCTTTCTATCAGTTTTAATTTATCCCCCATCAGTTCCCTGTAATCGCCTTCCATACTGATAGCTGCCAACCGGTATTCCTGTTTTTCTATTTCCATGCGGAGCAGGGCTTCCTCCACGCTGTCTTTTTCATACTTTATGACATCCTGTCCTTCTTCCACCCACTCTCCGGTCTGGTAAAATACCTGCTCTACCTTTAACCCTTCACAGACAGGCAGGAATGATATTTCATCGTAATCAATCGTCCCTGTTCCGCTCACTTCGTAATTCAGCCTGCTCTTTATGGGCGAAACACTGCTGACATTGGGGACCAGCCATGAATTCCTTACCCTTGAAATAATGGTAAACAAAAGCATGATTCCCAAAAATATGCTGCTTATTACTGCTAATTTTCTATTTTTCATCCTGCCTCCAAAACTCTCAAGAACCATCTGGTTCCATGACATCAACTATTTTGTTTTATCCCTTCAGCCCCGACTGCGCTATTCCTTCCTCCAGATAATCCCGCCCTGCAAGGAATACCAATACTGCCGGTTTCAGCATGACAACACTGGCTGCAAGCGCATTTCCCGCCTGTTGCTGGTTGATTTTGGGGATATAGAGTGAAAGTGTCCACAACGCCTTATTGGTTAGGAATGTCAGGGGCGCTTCTATCGCATTCCAGTATTCAATGAACCCTATCACTATAATGGACAGAATACCTGCCTTGCCAAGCGGTATGCCGATTTTCAGAAATATGGTCAGTTCCGATGCCCCGTCAATTCTTGCGGCTTCCAACAGCGAATCCGGTATGGTCTGGAAGAAACGTGCCATGATAAATATTGGAAGCGTTGCAAAGGCACCCGGCAGGATCACCGCCCACGGCGTATCAAGCAGCGACAGCTTGTGCAAAACCAGATACTCCGAAACCATTAAAACCTGAAAAGGCATCACCATCAGCACAATATAAATTCCGAAAAGCACCTTTTTCTTTTTTGACTTCCACTTTGCAAACGCCCATGCCGCCGGTGTACCGGCCAATACCTGTCCTGTCAGAATCCCTGCCGTATACAGGCAGGAATTCCAGAACATGACAAAAAACTCAGGCGTATCCAAAAACAGTGTCTTGAACCAGTGGATTGTCGGGTAGGCCGGTAAGAGGGATACTTTTACCAGGCCTTCCTTATCGCCAATCACAGAACCATAGCACAAGGCAAGCTCATCCTCCGCCATAACAGAACTGCAGACCAGCATATACACCGGAGCTGCTACAATAAATATAACGACTGCCGCAGCCAGAAATTTTATTACTTTGATTCTCTTCATTTTTATTCTTCTTTCCACATTTTTTGCAGCAACAGGGCGCAAGCTCCTATCACGCCTGTAAGGATAACGGCTCCTGCACACATCTTCCCCATTTCCAGATTAGTGAACCAGTTATTAAAGATATGCTGAAGCATATAAATACTGTCATGGGGGTAATCTCCTGAGATCAGGTATGCCTCCCTGAATACCTTAAACGCATTCAGAACGGAGAGGATTGTAATTACCGCAACAAAGGGCATCAGGTTCGGCAGGGTAATATAGAAGAACTTCTGCCGCCTGTCTGCTCCGTCAATGCCTGCCGCCTCATACAGCTGTTCATCAATGCTGCCCAGTGCCGATCCCCACAGCACCATGTCATAGCCAAAGTTCCTCCACACATAAGTAAAGACTAATACCCCAAACGCTGCCGAAGTGTGGAAAAAGTCTGTCTGCGGTTTCCCCATTCCCAAAAGCACATTCCCCAGAACTCCGTTTTCATCAAACAGAAGCCTCCATATCAGCGCCATAGCAGCCACCGGTACTGCCAGCGGCAATAAAGCGGCAGATTTTAAGAAATTCATCCGCTTTACGCTTCTGACAAAAAATGCAAGCCACAACGAGAACAGCATCAATATGGGGATGCAGGATATAAGGAATTTCCCTGTATTTGCGGCCGCCCTTTGGAAAGATTCATTTTGTATGACTAATCCGTAGTTTTTAAACCCTACTATTTCTTTCCCATAGGGAACCATGAATGAATGCTGCACCACACTGATAAAGGGAATGATGTGGAATCCTGCCACCCCCATAAGGCTTGGCAGGATAAAGAAAAGCCCCCAGCTATTCCTCCATGTAAAGTTTCGCATTATTGATGATCTTTTCCGCTGTTTTCTCAACACTTTCCACTCCTTCAAAATAATCGCCAGCCTCACTTATTATCATTTCCAACAGGATATCGTCCTGATATACCGGCGTTTTCAGGTTACTGATATAACCAAACAGCTGATTTCTCTCCTCTTGGTTCGGATAGGTTATATGGACTACCTCAGTTGATCCCGGACTTAAAAAACCGGCAGTAAATTCCTCATCCGTATTCTGCCACTGCTGTGCTGATTTCTGGTTTATCGGGAATCCCTCATCCAGAAAATAGACAGTCTGTATCTCCTCTGACAAGACTTCATTTATAAATTCCGCCGCCAGTTCCTTATTTGTACTGGCATTATTTATCCCCATCAGCGAATACGGTACAAACCAGTCTCCAACCGCAATAAGTTCCCCGCCCATGTTTCTCGCTAACGAAAACTGTTCCGCCGCCCATTGGTATGACATACCTTTCAGGACAGTAACGGAAAAAGAACACTCTCCCGCGCCCATGTCACGCAATGAACCACCCGTTTCATCCTTATCCACTTTTTCTGCCGCAGGCACATTGTCGGCAATCATCTTTATCTGTGTAAGGAATCGCTCCAGACCTTCTATTTCAATCTGGTTACCAGGCTTTATAAACATTTCCGCATAATAAGGGTAAAAGTCTTCAATCAGCTTGCCATAAGAAATCTCCGTAAAATAAGGCAGTTTTGTCTCAGATGAATACCGCGCCAGTTCTTCCAGGCTGCCCGCATGCGCAATCACATCTTTTGTTCCTGTATAAACAGGCACACCGATCCTCGCCGGTATCATATAACAACTTTCTCCCTCTCTGTATGCTTCCCTGATGCCGGGATACAGATCCGTGTTGTCTATGACTGTTCCTCCCATATCATATAAAACCCCTTTTTCAACATAGGAATCCGCCGGAAGGCCATCCAGCAGCAAAATATCCGCCCCGTCACCTGCAAAGAGTTTTGCATTTAAAGCCCTTATGATCTCTGAGCGGGTGGCAGTGCTTTCCCCGGCTCCCTCTACCTGAAATTCCACTTTTATTTCCGGATGGGAAGTCTTAAAGTTACTGATTGCACTCCTTATGATCCTGCTGTCCTCCAGTGCGTAAATAGTCAGGACATCCGAACTGCCTATCTTTTTCCCTGTGGTATCCTTTACCGGTGTATCTGACTGGCCGGCCTCTGTCCCCTGTGAATATTCCACCAGTTTTGAACCATGTGAACTGATAAAAAATACAAAATAACTTCCTGCTGTGTTTTTATACAGCCAACGCGGGGAAAAAGCGGGGTCATTCAACGAAGTATCTGTTCCGTCCATAACTTTGATCCATGTTTTGCTCTCCTCGTCAAGCTTACTAATACCATGAGAGTTTACGACATATGTTGTCTCCAGCTGGAGCAGCGGACTATATTCCTCAGCAGATGCTTCCATGCCGACTTCTTTATCCACCTTATTCCCGGATACATGGTAGATCACGATGCCTGTATTGTTCTCCCCCAGCCGTGCGACCTTCCCGCCGGCTCCTGCTATGAAGAAAGATTCACCGCCGGAAAACTCTTTTAACATTTTTCCTTCTTTATAAATCTGGCAGGTTCCATCCGTCATGGTTGCTGCGATTAGCCCGTCATTCAGGATGGCAGCGCTGCTGACAACAGGATAATAATCCCCATTTTTTACTTTCCACGCATCAATCCCAATTTCTTCACTTACGGATTCGTCAGTCGTCTTTATGATATGATACTGACCGTCCTGCGTTTCAAAGACAGCGTATCTATACCGGTCTTCCCCCATAAATATCCTAAGCTGCTGGCAGTTAATTCCCAAAGACGGATCATTGAGCCACTCCGGCGCCCCCGTTTCCCATGTCCCACCGTCCTTCAGGGTATACTTTGTATAGACCGGCTGTTCATCATCCGCCATGTAAGTTCCATACAATTCAAATTCGTCCTTTTCATTCTGTATAAAGGACAATACCTTCTCACCATTTTGCAGAAATTCTTCCGGCAGATCAATTTCCCTTTCCGCATAATGGTCATTCTCCGCCGTAGTCTGCCCGGAAACGGGCTCACGCTTATCCTCCTCGCTGGCTGTCTGCCCTAAATCTCCTTTTTGACATCCCGTAAATATCATTGCACATATGAACGTTACGATCAGGGGTAAAATTTTTCTTTTTTTCATTTTAGTTTCTGTTCTCCTCCTTTATTCATCATGACAGAAGCCATGAAACACAAGGTTTCTATCGCCTGCCGATGACTCTATTGTAAAAACAGATTATCTAAAAATCTTCAAAAATTTAGGATTTTTAGATAATTGGGTGATATACTTTTTTATAAATTACTTCTTCATTTTGATGGAAAATACTATACGATGTTATGGAGGAAACCATATGAAAATATTGATTATTGAAGATGATATGGAATTGTGCGGCATTATCAAGACAGAACTGGAAAAAGAACATTACACGGTAGATTGCTGTCACGATGGAACCGACGCCTCATATTATGCCCTGCAGCCGGTATATGACCTAATCCTGCTCGACCGGATGCTTCCCGGCGAAAATGGAATCAGTATCCTAAAAAGCATACGGAATGCAAATGTTAATACCCCTGTTATCCTGATAACCGCGCTGAACCAACTGGATGATAAAATTGAAGGGCTTGATCATGGAGCGGATGATTATCTGCCGAAACCCTTTGCCATGGGCGAATTATCAGCAAGGATACGGGCCATACTTAGGCGCCCCGTGACCATGAATGCTAATTTTCAGGAGTTTCGTTATGGTGATCTTATCCTGAAAGAGGAAAATCTTACTCTGACATGTAAACGAAACACTGTGACACTTACCCGCAAAGAATACCTTCTTTTAGAATTTTTAATAAAAAACAGTAATCAGATTCTGACAAGGGAATATATCCTGTCTGCCGTATGGCCCCTTGACAGAGATATAGAATACGGCAATGTAGACAATTATATCTATTTTCTGCGCAAACGCTTAAAACAGTTAGGCAGCACAGTCTCCATCAAAGCAATTTACGGAAAAGGCTACCGTCTGCAACAGGAGGAAAACACCTTATGATCCATAAGACAAAACAAGACCTTTTATTTCTTTATACCGTTTCCACAGGGCTTATTCTGACAGCTGTAATCGCCATACTTACCTTTTCCAGTTATCGGCAGAAGGATCAATCAACGCAGCTCCTTTTTAAAAATCTTACATCTTCATTTTCGTTTGCTATACAGGATAATCAAGATATTCATGCCGTTGTGGAACGATATTCAGATTATTCCCAACTCTTTTTCAAGATACTGTCGGATAACGAAACTGTCCTGGTTTATCCTGACGATCCGCTATCCCCAGAAATGCAGTTGTTTGAAGAACTTGAAAACCCATTACCTGGATATTCAAAAATCAACCTGGGGACAGAGGAAGATACATCTTACTTTACCCCTACTGTAAAACTGTCCGGCAAATCCGGTCAGTCTTATTATTGCTCTGTACAGGGTTTAAAAATGAATAATGGAAGCTATACTACGATTTATTTTCTGCATCCGGCTGACCCATTTTTCTCTCTCCGCAGTCTCGCTCCTTATTTCCTATTGGAACTTTTAGGATTATTGCTATTGCTGATTACCGGGAAATTACTGATTGACAGAATTTTCAAACCAGTCGGTCAAAATATACAGAACCAGAAGGAATTTATTTCCTATGCCTCCCATGAGTTGAAAGCTCCCCTTGCCATCATACAGGCTTCCAATTCTTCTTCCGAAAGAGCATCCGCAGATGCCCAGGCTGTCATCTCTAACGCCTGCAGCCGCATGGGCAGGCTGATATCCGATATGCTGCTTTTAGCAACTACGGAAAATGCCGATATGCCACTGAACCTGACATCTACAGATGTAAGTACCATGTTGATAGGGCTGTACGAAACACACCTCCCTTTGTGCAGGGAGACACGCCATATACTACAGCTTGATCTGCCAGATGAACTGCTCCCTGAAATCACCATAGACGAATCAAGGATTATTCAGGTATTGTCTATCCTGATCAGCAATGCCATCAGCTATTCCCCCGCTGGCAGCAAGATCACTTTGTCCATAGATACGGAAAACAGAAACGCACCTGCCAAAAAGGCTCTCCGTATCGAAGTCATCGACCATGGAATTGGTATTCCTGATACTGAAAAAAAACGGATCTTTGACCGTTTCTACCGGGTTGATAAATCACATAAGGATAAGCAGCACTATGGTCTGGGACTGAGCATTGCGCAAAATATCATTCTTCTCCACAAAGGTACTTTGGGGGTGACAGATACAGAAGGCGGCGGCTCCACATTTTTTATTATCCTGCCCATAAATCGAAAATGAAAAATACTCTTTTTCCGTGTAAAAGCTGGCTGGTGTCCACACCAGCCAGCTTATTATATCCGTCTTTTACCTCATAACCCAATCAGGATGATATTGTTGCCTTCTTCCATTACTTCCTTTATGTAACATTCATTCAGTTTTAGAAAAGCCAGTGCCAACGCATTCTCACTTTTTTCAATCACAAATTCCCCATCTTTCTCACCACATAATCCATTAAGATATTCTAAAACAGAATCTATTCCTGAAATTGTTATATTATTTTCTTTTGTAGACACCATGACTTTTTGATTTGCTGCCGTAAATTTTGACAATAAATCCAATATTACAACTTCCAAGGTCTGCATCACATGATTATTTATAATAATTTTCCTGTCAAATGCGTCGTCCCCTGGAATGCATTTAAGATCAACTTCCATTTTGCCTACTCTTTTTTCCATACTCTCAAATAAATCCAAACAAACAGTCGCAAGATTTAGTTCTATGCTTTCCTTATAAGGAAAGTTGCTCTCGCTCATACCCTCTGTAACCTTCCTGTCAATTTTTTGTTTAACTCTTTCAGGAACCTCTAAATTGTCAGCTACCCCATGTAATGCATCTCTTATCATATAATCAAGCTCATCGTTCTTCAGACTCATATTATATTCTCCTCGTATCATACTTAAATAACTATATTGATAACCACTTTTATTGCCTCAAAAGTACCATTGTTATCCGTACCATCTATTGTCACAATTCTCCCAATTTCAAGGTCACTTGCATCTCCTTCCCTTTGCAAAACATCATTCCCACCCTCTTTGATCGTCTGCACTACAAATACTGTGGCATCTGAATAGCTAATGCTCGTTAATTCTTTTTTTCTTCCTCTGGTGAGATTGATTTACTTTTCCTATCTGTTAAACAATTTATTTTTTATAAGTAAAGTGTAATATGAAATTATCGAAAAATCTTCTAATTGAATAACTCCTTTGTGTAATAATTCACTTTAAAACACTACGTCTGCGTTTTTCACGTTAATTATCTTGTGCCGACTTACCCACACAAAATCAATCCATAGTTCCTGACAATTTATAAAAATGCCAAAAAGGGTCGTAAAAAACAGGAAACCTTTTTTGATTTCCTGTCTTAGTGTGCCATTTTATGTAATAACGACTATTCAATTTTTCTATGGCTGCAATTCTACAAACTTGGGATTCACGTTTTTTACTTATACTGAATCATCTTATCATAGAGCAATCTGAACAAAACCTCCCCCTATCTGACATACAGATTTTTCCCCGACATACAGGTGTTACGTCAGGACCGTTTCTTACATAAGTCTTTTGAAATGCTCCTTAATCTCCCTAATTCCTAAAAGTCAAAAATCATACCAACACTACCATGCCCATCATCAACAGGCACTCAAAAGCGCTGATGAGCGTTGACGCAATGTTTACAGGGCTACGGCTTTCATCACTCCTGACACAGATACCGGAGAGAATGAAATGCCACAGCCCTGGCAACATTGCCCCCTGCTCTGCGACGGCTTTTTCCTTTGTCATCGTCCGGCAGATAACGAATATTTTGTTTTACTTTATTTTATCAATATCAGCTTACTTTAAGATGAATTTTAGCTTATGGATTTGTAAGGTAAAAAAGGGCGGGTAACTTTTTAAGCTGCCCGCTCAAGAAAGAGTGAAAATTTATTGTGCGCTGATGTTTTCAACAATAGACATTCTCTGCAATCGTTTTGCTGGTTCCCGAACCGCTAAAAGAGAAGTAAACAGAACAATAGTAATTATAAGGATAAGAGGAATGACCGGAACGCTCCATGCGGTTCCCCAAATATTTGTTATTAGGCTCACATAGATAGTCCAGTGCATAGGCAGTCCTACGATACAACCTAGAATCACTCCGTATATTGCGTAAGTTGCTGCTTCTGCAATTATCATTTTTACAAGCTGTCGGTCACTCATTCCGATTGCCCGCATACCTCCATATTCTTTCATTTTTGCGGCTACCCCCATATTGATTGTATTCATAATATGGAAAACAGTAATTGCAACAATAATAGAAAGAAAACCATAAACAAGGATAGCGAAAGTGTGATACAGGTTTCTTTGCTGCTGCACTTTTGAAAGGCTGTCTGAAAATATCACCCCACCATTAGGGAACAGGTTTACGATTGTTTCTACGTTTCCGCTGGAAGCATTATTCTCAAATTGAATATCTATAATAGTATAGCCGGTTTCACCAGTCAATGCAGTAAAGGTTTTTTCTGAACAGAAAAAGGTCTCCGTTCCCTCTACACGGGCTAAAGGACTGTCAGATAAAATTCCAGCAACCGTAGCAGTCTGCGTCCTGTCATTGATAAACAAGGTTATATTGTCACCAACATTCACGTCAATATTTCCCGTCTGTACGAATAATATTTGATTTTCCTGCTGCATGACTGTATCTATGGAGCCGGACACTAAAGAATCTGCCGCCCACCCAAATTGATTTTCTTCATAAGAAATAAGGTTTGCATTGTAACTTTTCCCACTGCTTTCTGTTGGGACATTATAGGCAAACATTCGCCCGTATGCCCGTTTGACAAAATTGTTTTCCTTGATCTGCTCTAACAGTTTATTGTCAATCGAACAAGCATTGGTTTCGCTTGCTATGGACAATTCCGGCGTATATTCCGGCGGCACAAAAGCATTTTTCATAAAATCAATCAGCGTACTGAATGTGAGAAACAGCGTAATACAGACAGCAAATGCCCCCGTCATTAAAACAAAATTTCTTTTCTTTGATTTTGCATGATGAATCCCCATTGCAGTTTCAATCTTAAAAGCCTTTGTATTTGCCGACTTATGAAAGGAAGCCGTTTGTCCGGCATTTCCTGATACAGCCATAAGCGGAGAGACTTTTGCTGCTCTTTTTGCCGGAGAACGTGCGGCAAGTAAAACAGTCAGCAGTCCTAACAAAATACTTGCAATGATACTGATCCAACTTATGCCAAAAACCGGCATAGCAGAAAACCATAGAGGATTTATTACCCGCATAGCAGCAGATAAAATCCAAACAATCAGTATAGAGAGTATAATCCCAATCGGGATAGCTGTTCTGCACCAATATATTCCCTCTAAACGCACAAACCGCATGATCTGCCTTTTCGTTGCGCCCAAACACCGAAGCATACCAAAAAATTCTGTCCGCTCTGCAACATTACTGTTCAAACTGCTTGAAATCATCAGAATACAGGTCACCATAACGATAACAGAGAGGATAAAAGCGACTTGATAAATCTGGTCTACACCTGTTTTCCCTGCTATCTGTCCTTGTATACTCAAAAGAGGGATATTCCCTGTCATCTGCTCCTCCGATAGATGATTACTTTCCTTTATACCCTTGATTATATCCGGTATATTGCATATACGCGAAAATTGAACGACATAACTTGTATCAGCGTCAGCAACCACAAGTGCCTCGAATCCTGTTGGCGTCATTACTGCAATCGGTGTATCTCCCTCAACCAAACGTGAGGTTTCTGTATCATCTAAAAAACCAACTACCGAATAAGCTGTTACGCTTCCGTCTGATTTGTATAATTCGACCGTCTCATTCAATGAAATAGAATCAGTATCCTTGAGCGAAGAAGATACGGCAATCTCGCCTGACGCATTTGGATATTCCCCCTCTATAATTTCATTCAGAAATATACTCTCAAAAACTTTTCTTTCTTGAGCACTAATTGAAATGGTCTGTCCTTTTATAGAATATCCTGCTTCGGAAGAAACCGTATTATGCCATCCGGAAACCTCTGTTTCCGGACGTGCTGAAATAAAGGAAGCCGTTTGTGTATCAATAGAATGAAACTCATAATGCCAGTTACCGCTTTCCTCCATTTGATGCCTTGTAACACCCTGTAAATACATATCCGCAAGCCCGAACATGACAGCAACCAAAAGAACCGCAAGGGTAATGCAGATACGTGTCATTTTACTTTGCTTGCGGTGAATTTTGGCAGATATAGGAACAAGTTTAAGATAATGTTTCATTTGCTCTCCCTCCCAAATCTGTAAGAACACCGTCGCTTACACGAAATACCCTGTCAACCAAAGCAGTTAGGTTGTTATTGTGTGTAATCATTAAAATAGTTTGCTGGAAACGCTTTGAAGCACTGGTCAGCATATCAATAACATCATGGCTATTTTTACTGTCAAGGTTTCCTGTCGGTTCATCTGCTAAAATAAGTTTCGGCTGTGTAATCAGTGCCCTGCCAATCGCTACTCTTTGCTGCTGTCCCCCGGATAACTGGCTCGGTAAATGGTGGCGGCGTTCAGTAAGCCCCAGCAGACTAAGAATTTCATCTACTCTGTCCGGCTCTGGTTTACGGTAGTCCAACAGCAGGGGAAACATAATATTCTGCTCTACGTCCAGTTCCGCTACAAGCTGGAAAGACTGGAAGATAAAGCCAATATTACGCCGTCTGAAAATCGTCCGTTTTTCTTCTTTCATAGAAAGCAGATTCTGCCTGTCAATAAAAATGGAACCCGAAGTTGGCATATCTAAAGCACCGATACAGTTTAGCAAGGTGCTTTTTCCAGAACCGGATTCGCCCACAACAGCGGCAAATTCGCCTTTTTCAAGGGAGAAAGACACATTTTTTAAGGCGTTTACTTCTACTTCCCCTTTACCATAAGTTTTGCACAAATTCTCAACTCTTAAAATTTCCATAAATTGATAACCTCCTTTATCAAAAAGGATAACAGGGGCAACTTACAATTCGGTGAATTTAACCTTACGATTTCGTAAGGAGAGAAACTGAAAAAGTGGTTTCCTCATGTAAAACACTTTGTACGGAAAGAAACCCGCCCTGTCCTTCGATAATAGATTTAGCAAGCGGAAGTCCTAACCCAATCCCCGGCATATTCAGAGAATGTCTGCTTCGGTAAAAACGTTTGAAAACGTGGTGTATATCTTCCGGGGCAATCCCATTTCCATTATCAGAAACCAATACCCGTATCATAGTTGGCGTACATTCCCAAGTAATGCGAATTATTCCACCCGGTTCTGTATGGTCTAAAGCATTTTTTACAAGATTTCCAATCGCTTCACTTGTCCAGTCCATATCACAAATAATTGTTTGATTGGGTGTTCCTTTTACAATAATCTGCTTATTTTCATGTGCCGCCCTTGTTGTGAGTTCGTTAATAGCGTTTTCCACTAACTCCTGCACATAGCAGGATTTTTTGTCAAAAAGAATATTTCCAGTATCTAAACGGGTAATTTTCAGCATAGACAGAATAAGCTGTTCCATGCGTTTTAGGGCGGTTCCGATTTTTTTTGAAAACTCCCTTACCGTATCGACATTATCCGGTTCAGTTTCTATAATTTCCTGATACATCATCAATGCTGCTAGCGGAGTCTTTAATTGATGTGAAATATCTGAAATTGTGTTTTTCAAAAATTCTTTTGTCTTATGATCTGTTTCGTTTTTTGCCTGCAGCATAGTAGCAAGCTGTTCAACAACAGCAAATAAATGAAAAATATCTCCCTCGCTGTCTTGTGGTAAATGATAAGAGTAATCGTTGTTAATATAACTGCCTATGATTTTTTCTGCCCGCTGGTATAATTTTTTCCTCATCTGCAAGAAAAAAAAATCACAAAACAAAGAACTGCGGTTAAGCTAATGCACCCTCCAAACATCATAGACAAAAAATGATACTGGAATTGAGAGAAGTGGGGAAGCAGGCTGCCCATTACATTCTGGGTAATTCCCCAATCATTTAACAATTCTATTCCTGCGGTGCTGGATTCTTTGGAAGAAACCGCATTTGCGATCACCTCTTTTGAAATACCTTGTTCCAGCAATGAAGATACAATAGCCCTGTCATGTTCTATATACATGGATTTTGAAGCGGATATTTGGGTTTGAGAAAACCATGCAGCCACCCCAAAAAACAAAACAACATATATGATAATGAAAAGAGAAAAGTTTTTAATCTGCCTGTCACGAAATATGCTCATACACACACCTCTTTCCACTGATAGCCAAATCCCCGGACTGTGATTAAGTGTTGTGGGTGTGAAGCGTCAGTTTCTACTTTTTCACGCAGCCGCCGGATATGGACCGATAAAGTATTGTCGTCAACAAAATTACCAGTCCCGTCCCATAAATCATTTAGAATAATATCCCTTGAAACAATACGGTTCGCATTTCGCACTAACAGGCAAAGCAGACGATATTCCGCATTTGTCAATTCTAATAATCTGCCGTTCAATAATACACGGCTTCCTAACAGGTCAATAGAAATATCTCCACATTCCAAAGTATTTGTTTTATCTTGTACAGATACCCCCGCACGTCGTAATAAAGCACGAATACGGGAGCATAGTTCTCCTAATTTAAAGGGCTTTGTAACATAATCGTCCCCACCGCAATCTAAGCCCCGTATTATATTGACTTCTTCATCAGACGCAGTAAGGAAGATAATTGGAATTTGTGCGTTTTGCTTCCTAACTTTTTCGCAAACCTCAAATCCCGTTCCGTCGGGTAATGTGACGTCAAGAATGAGTAAATCATATCTATCCATTTCCCTTAAACATAGCATTGCTTCTTCGACAGTACGGACAATATCAACATGAAACCCATTTTTATTTAGTGAGTATTGCAGCCCGTCTATCAAGCCAATATCATCTTCCAGAAGTAATAAATTATTCATTCCGAAACTCCTTATATATTGTCGCTGATTAGGTCATCCAAAGCCTGCAACTGTATAACAGGACCTAATTTCATATGGTTTTCATAATCAGATAGTGATATTTCTTCCCACGGATTAACCATGACATTTCCCTCATAAACTCCATTTTTTCTTTAAACAACTGCCTGATTCCAGCTTTCCATAGTGCCATTCGAACTCAATAATCGCTTCATAGGAAGAATTCTTTATTGCTCCTTTCTCTCCTAAGACATCTTTATGTTTTACACTGTTCCGCCTACCTGTTGAGAATCACATCACTGTAAAATTTCCCGTCACCGTTTTTATAGAGGACACTCCCTCCGTATTTCTCCACGCACCGCTGCACGTTCAGACAGCCTATGCCGGTGCCTTTCCCCTCCGTGCTTACCGGCCTGCCGTTCTTTATCCTGACTTCCTTTTCCACGCTGTTCTCAATACGGATAGAGAGCATCTCATTATAATTTCTGATATGTACCTTAATATAGCGCTCCCCGCTGCACTTTGAGGCAGCCTGCATCGCATTTTCCAGCAGGTTCCCAAAGAGCGTTGTCACATCCACCGGCTCTATGAACCCAAGCCCTGTGCTTTCCACCTTTACCATGAAGCGGATATCGCTGCCCTCCGCCGCCTGCTTCCTATCCGCAAGGAGAATATTCAGCATGGGATTGTCAGAGTATTCCTCCGGCACAAGTGGCTTTAGGATGCCCCCGATCTGCCTTGTGTACTCCATCGCCTTGTCCGTCATGCCTGCCTGGTACAGTTCCTCAATGGAGCGGAGATGCTTGCTGACATCGTGGAGGACTTCAATGGATTTCCCGTATTTCTCCCGCTGTCTCTCGTAATGCCCATACTGCAGGCTCTCCTGCTGCTTCATCATGGCGATCTGGAACTCCATGCCGCTCTTTTCATCCTCCACCTTCAGGGAATAGAACAGGTACAGGTTGGAAAAAGTGACACAGCCTATATTAACGCAAAGCAGGAAATAGTCCGCTTTCCTTGTGACGGCTACCGCAAGGATGATAAAATTCGCAACGCTGTATAAAAACATGACAAGATAAAGGAATACCTGCGTCCGGCTCTGTCTGTATTCCTTTTTCCACAGCCGCCTCACCAGGGCGTAATAAAAGAAGATCAGCACCAGCTTGGAAAAAGCCACCTCTATACTGCCGCTGACTACCGCATCTTCCGGCATAAGGGAAAGCCCCTCCATCAAGAGGTCAATTCCAAACACACCAACGCCCTCAAACCATGCAAGCATAATAAAAAAGCATTCCGACTCCAGCACCCGCCAGTATCTCCTGCCGCTTTTATCCTCATAGAAGATAAAGCTGACAATGCCGTACACCAGAAAGTTTGCCCCCATATTCCACCATGTACTGTGCTTCAGGTTTACCAGTGTTATGATTGCCACGATGACGGCGGCGGCAGTCCGGTAAACCCAGGGATTAACAAATGCTTTCTCGTAGCGGTCACCCATGAACTGGAACATCAGCCCGGCAATAATCGTGCATGACAGAAAGCAGGTAAACAGATATACGAAATTCTCCATGTCTTTACTCCCCGCTGCTATGGATATATTCATTGAGCCGTTCCTTGAACTGTGCCACCCGCTTCTGTGACAGCGGCACCGACACGCCATTTTTCAGCACGACCTCATATCCCTTTATCTTTGCCACGTTTTTCAGGTTTACGAGGATGCCCCGGCAGCTTGTCGCAAATCCGTAGGGCTGCATCCGCCCCTCCAGCCCGCTGATGGCATCCGGGTACTCATATACCATATTTTCCGTCACGATCCTGACCTTCTTTTTTGTCTTGATATACTCAAAGTACAGGATCATGTCAACGGGAAGCAGCAGGGCAGGTTTTTCCGACAGGACGCCGTTTTCCTCATAGGATACGTTGCAAAACTCCAGCCGCACCTCCTCTTTTTGATACAGCCGCAGGAATACCTGCAGCTGTTCCTCCAGCGCCCCCGCCGACACCGGCTTTTCCAGAAAGGCAAAGGCGTGTACAGTGTTCACCGCATCCATGCAGTATTGCCCGTAATTGGTGGTATATATGATCTTCGTGGACTGGTTTCTGCTGTAAAGCTCCTGCCCCGTCTCGATCCCGTTCCTGCCTTCCATCATAATATCCATGAAGACCAGGTGGAAGCTGCCGCCCGACTGCAGCAGCCCCACGCCGGAAGTAAAGTCCGTGATCCGGTATTCTTCTGTATATTTGTCTAAAAGCGGTTTCAGGATGCCTATGAGGGCATCCCTGTCCGCCTGTTCGTCCTCGCAGACTGCGATCTGAAGCATTTGCTCATGCCTCCTTTGCTGATTTATATATCCAGATTATTCCATTCCCTTCACATACTCTGCAAGCGTTCTTTTTTCACAATAACGGATAGCCAGTACAGAATATCCTAAAGCAATCACTACAAGAGCTGCAAAGAAAATAAGCACAGGCAATAACGGGAATGCATAGTCCAGTTCCCCTAACAGCCCAATCTGACTGAATACCCGGCATAAAACATATCCGAGGACAGTCCCGATCGCCAAAGTAACAGCCATTGTTGCTAACACATAATGAAAAGATTCTGCCCACAGCATTTTTGACAGTTGTTTATCAGACATCCCGACAGAGCGCATAACACCAAATTCCTGCTGTCTCGAAACAAAATTAGTCATAAGTGTATTAATCAGATTGATCAGTGCAAAGATACCGATAAATACCACCAGCACATAGGCTGCCCTCATCGTTATTTTTAAAGATTTTTCAAAAAAAGAAATCGTTTCAATGATGCTCCGGACTTCCAGTTCCGGGTTGGCGCCACAGATTTCATAAATGATATCTTCTGCCTGAGAAATATTTTCTAAATCTGTAGATAATAACAGCTTTGAATTAAAATTTGTTGTGTGGACTTTGATTATGTTCAATAAATCCTGTGGTACAAAAATATAGTATCCCCCGTAAAGCTTTTCCGGCAGATCGACAGATGCCATTACCTTAAATGGCATCTTTTCTCCCTCGTCGGTTTCTATTTGGACAATATCCCCTGCCACAGCCTCATAATGTGCAAATGATTTCACCATACCGGAAGAGTCATCTATTATGATTCCATGTTCTTCAACCAGCTTGTCGTAATCCAACGTTCCGTTTAACAATGCATCCTGATGGCTTTCGAGATACTCTCTTGAAAGCCCCACTATTTCATAATAAGGCTGATCCTCCACATTGACATTATCAGGAAATAACATATTTGCAGTGCAGCTCTGAACAGACAGCATGTCCCCAATCATTGCTTCCTCAGTCAATTTCGTGAAAAACTCCTGATTTAACGGGTTATTTTGCTGTAATTTATCAGCTACCGGAACATACGGGGTAAATGCATCCCAGGATGGAGACAGGGATACTTCAAAGTCATAGCCAGAAAATTGCTGATAAGCCATAGCCACCGGATTTACAGACATCATTATGGTAGATGCACACATGAGGAAAATCCCTGTAAATCCCAAAGAAAATAAGGTCAGGACAGTCCGTTTCCTGTTGCGGGAAAAGTTAATCCTGGCAAGGGAATAAGGTGTAATCTTCCGGTGGAGTTTTTTCGTGTCCCCAAGTTTCGCAACATCTGTTGTTGTGGTAATTCTGACTGCCTCTACCGGAGAAACTGATGCGGCGATCCGCACGGGCTTGCGTATGGACAGCCTGACCGTCATTTCCATAACGAGGGCGGTAATAACCGCAAATTTGACCGTATTCGGTAAATACCATCCACCGGGAATGAGCAAATATCCAATGATACTGCCGATGACTATACCCAAAGGGATTGACAGCAGTGACAATTTCCGGCTTTCCTTACGCACAAGTCGCTTCATCTGTTTTTGGGTAATACCGACAATCCGTAAGCGCCCATACTCCTTTACCTTCCCTGTGACAGATATATAAAACAGGCTGTAAATAACCGTAGAGCAGGCAATAACAATCAAAATGCCAACCAGCACTGTGGTAAGCGTGTTACTGGATGCGTTGTCAAATGTATCAAAATAAGAGGAACTAAATGCAATATCCGCTTCCTCAAAACCATAAGGCTCCATACAGGCAAGGATATACTGTTTTAATTCATCCGTCCCCATAGCCTCGCTTCCGGCCATCCGTATCAGTGCCGAATAAGGGATGTCCATACCCGAAAACCAGGATTCCAAAAATGCCCGGGAAACCAGAACCTCGTATGAATTGTTTGCATCCTCATCCTTTATCAGCCCGCAGACTGTATATTCTGAGGGGACATTTTGCCCAAGATCAAGGGTAACTGACTGTCCCGTCACCGGTTCTAACCCCTGCTTTTCCAGATAAGATGCCGGAATGGCAATTTCTGTTTCCGCTTCTGGCAGCCGCCCCTGCGTTAATTCATGGGAATACATCAGGAAAGCCGTTTCATCATAATATGATACACTCAGCCGGTCCTTTCCGATCCGCAGTTCCTTCAGCGGCATAACAAGCGATAAGCCTGCCTGCTCAATCGTCTCGTCTTCTGATAAAGCGGCGAACTGCTCCGGATTCACATAGAGCACTGCCGCCTGTAAACGTCCCTGGTAAAATTTCCTGGTCTGGTAACTGCCGCCAAAGACATAAAGGGCGAGTGACATCATAAGGCAGGAGGCAAACGCAATCGTTGTAATGATAAAAATATTGCGGCGTCTGTCGGCCCGGATGCTTTTGTCTGCCAGACTGCTGATGACTTTATCTGAACTTGCCGTAAACATGGAAATCACTGCACCTTCCTCCTTATTCCATCATTCTGCCATCTTCAATCCGGATGATACGGTCCGCAAGAAGGGCAATGTCATTATTGTGGGTAATCATTACAATCGTCTGGTTAAATTTCTCACCTGTAAGTTTTAAAAGTCCCAATACATCGGCACTGCTCTTGCTGTCGAGATTACCGGTGGGCTCATCGGCAAGGACGATTGCGGGCTTTGTGATCAGCGCCCTTGCGATTGCCACGCGCTGCTGCTGTCCGCCGGAAAGATTGTTCGGCATACTTTTCAATTTATCTTCCAAAGCAAGTACACGGATCACTTCATCCGCAAAATTCCGGTCCACGGTGCCTCCGTCCAGTTCCACAGGAAGTACGATATTTTCATATACATTTAATATCGGAACCAGATTATAATTCTGAAAGACAAACCCTATATTCCGCCTGCGGAAAATAGTAAGCTCCTCATCGTTCATTTGGGAAAGCTCTTTCCCATGGACAATGACCGAACCGGAAGTCGGGTTATCCAGACCGCCGATCATATGTAACAAAGTTGATTTGCCAGAGCCGGAAGTCCCAACTATGGCAACAAATTCTCCCTTATTGACGGATAAATCCACACCATCCACCGCACAGGTGATGTTAGGTTCTTTTCCATAATATTTTTTCAAATTTTTTGTCTGCAAAATCTGCATAATGAACTGCCTCCTACTGTTTTTATTTCCACATCTGTCTGAGCAACACTGTTATTTTTTTATTATAAAAGGTAAATGTTGCAGAAATCTTAATAGAATCACAGAGGAAGAAATATCTCAAATTCACTTCCGGAATTAACGTTAGAATTCACTAAAATATAGCCATGCTGAAGAGTAATAATCTGTTTGCACAGATACAGACCGATACCATTTCCCTCCGATATATTTGTATTTCCACGCCAAAATCTTATAAAAATATTGGACAAATCAGCAGGAGGGATTCCAATACCAGTATCTTTGATTGAAATCTTGATATACTTTTCTGTCCTGTTAAGCAGTATAGTGAGTTTTCCATTTTGCGGTGTATATTTAATTGCATTTTCCATTACATTAAACAATGCTTCACTTGTCCACTTCGGATCATGCAGGACAATATAGTCTGTTGTATTGTCATAATACACCTCTATCTCCTTCTTCTCTGCAGGCACAAGTATCCCTTCCAGTGCCAAGAGTATTGTCTGGCTAATGGAAGCCTTCCTGGGCTGTATCTGAATCAGTCCGTTTTCAAGTTGTGATATTTTTAGTAATGCCCGAATTAAAAAGTCTATTTTGTCCAGCTGCTTCCCCTGCTTTTCCAGATAATCCCGATATTCCTCCGGCGAAATGCCCGGCTGCTTTAATGCTTCCTGTAAAAGATGCAAGTTAGTAAGAGGCGTCTTTAGCTGATGTGAAATATCAGAAACAAAGGACTGTACTTTACTTTTTTCCGTTTCTATCGAACTCTGCTGCATCTGTAGAACATCATATAAGCGCTTCAACTGATGATAGATCTGTGAGATATAGGTATCATCGATATGTTCAAAATTTTGGATAGTTTCCCGGTTCATCATCCGATCCATCATGACAAACAGGTTTGTAAAAAAATCCGAAAATGTTGTTTTTATCAAAAACCAAGCTGCACAGATAAACAGAATAAAGGTAAGCTGCGAGAAGATAAGGACAGCCGTACTGCTTCTGTTAACCGAGAGAAAAATAAGTATCAGGTTTATAATCAAGATGCCGTAAAGCAAAATTTTAGCAACCGTAAAATACTTTTTGTTTTTCAATTTATCCCTCCCCCATTACTAATGCCATTACTGGCTTATTCATCTGCAATCCACATATAACCTGTGCCATACACCGTCTTAATGTACCGGTGATCCACAGAATCAATTTTTCCCCTGATCCGGCTGACCATGCTGTTAAGAGATGATTCTTCCACATAATTCCCACGCCTGTCCCATACTGCGTCCAGAATTTTCTTCCTTGTGATTATGTGTCCGGAGTTTTTTACCAGCAGTTCCATAAACTTAAATTCCAAAGGTGTAAATTCTATCGGTTCGCCCGCTGCAGAAGCAGTTAAAGCGGAAAAATCAATCCGTAGGTAAGAATCGGAATAAATCAGACCAGAGACGTCCTTTTCCATCCGGTTTGTCACAGCCGCTATCTTTTTCAGCAAAACAGGGAGGGAAAAAGGCTTGGTCACATAATCATCAGCCCCCATGTTGTATCCTTTTAAAATATCGTTTTCCAGATCCTTGACCGTAAGGAAAATGATTCTGGTATCTATTGAAATCTGCCGGATTTCTTCACAGACAGCAAAACCATTACCGTCAGGCAGTGTAATATCCAGTAAAATAAGATCAAACTTCAAATTTCTTATCTTCATCACAGCATCTTCCTTTGTATATGCAAATGCGGTGCAATACCCGTTTTGATCCAGATGCCGAATCAGCGTTTCGCTTAAAGTCCGGTCATCTTCCACTAACAATAATTTTTTCATAATAATCTCCATCCTTCTGTTATCCAGTTGAATAAATGGTGATAAACACCCTGTTTCATTCTAAAGTAATTTACTAATTGATATCGCGTTACATTACCGTTAAAAAGTGAAATACACTTTGTTATATATTATACATGATCTACCTCTGTTAAAAAAAGTAATTCATGATATACAGAATTTTTCCCCGAAAGACAGATAAAAGACCGGGGAATACACCTGTTAAACCTCCCCCGGTCTTTACCGGCCACTGAAAACATTCTCTTATCTCTACTCATCAATCTCATCCGTACCAGGCAACATCCCCATTTCTTCCCATGTGACTCCATAAGGCGCACCGCCGGAAGTGTAGCCTGCTATGTAATAAAAATTATCATCCTGATCCTCATGGAATACCGGATTATCCTTCTGCATTCTTTTCTGTTCACGGATTCTCTTTCTTTTTGCTTTTTTAGCCCTCTGTATATCCTGATAGGCTCTTACTGCCTCCCGTTCTCTCTCAATCTGCTCTTTTGTTAAAGATATGCCCAACGTCTGCAATTCCGCAACAGCCTTCATTCGGTCTACGGCAAATTTCTTTCTATATGCTTTTATGATATCCCCGCCGTAAGCTGTACCATCATATTCTGTCACCCACTTTTCCGCTTTTGCTTTCCGGTCTGCAAATTTCATGGCTTTCTTAGCCGCTTTGCCTTTTCCTTTTTTCATAACAGATAATTCCTTCCCATTAAAATTCCATCCTTTTTGCTATTTATCAATGTATCCCATTATAACACAAACTGGCAAAACACAGATACGCTAAATTAGCAGAACTGAAAGCGGCACAAAAAACAGGCGTTTCCCCTCCGTTTCCGGCTTGCGCTACTTTGTAAACGAAATTCTCTGAATTTCTTTCCCATATTCATTGACACTGCACCATTCCGCCGTTACAATGAACAGCAAAGGAAAGTACATATATGACTGTCAATGATAAAAAACGTCTGGCAGCGCAGATTTATCTGTCCAGATGATATAAGGAGATTATGCCATGAATTATTTCACCTGTGACGCATGCCATTACATATTCAAGTCCGATGATATGCCCTCTTCCTGCCCGTCCTGTAGTGCATCCTCAATCATTGCACAAAACAGTACCAGCAAAAAATTCAAAATTCCTGCTGTCCGCTCTTCCACCGAAACAGAAATAGAGCAGAGCAGGCTGGCTGACACAAAGGAATCATCTAAGAAAACATTCCTTGGGCGTGTGAAAAATCTCGCCGATTACACCCTTACCGATGACGAATATCACACAGCCCTGATGCTCCTATTCTATTTCAAATCTGCTCCGGAAGATTTTACTTCCATGTATTTGAATGATCTTCTTTATGGGAGAAACTCCTTTATCGAAAACAAGATAGCAGAAACATCCGCAAGAAATTTATATCTCCAAGCACAGAAGCATTTTACGTCAGAACTTGGCAGGGAACGACGGGAGACAGGATGCAATGATGCTGGGGAAGTCGCAGCTTATACAGAAAAAGATTCCGCCGCAAACCTGCTCCTACTATTCCGCCAGGACGGAACTGACCAGATTCTCGGAAAAACCCCAAACCTTACAAACATCCGCAATGTAAAGTTTGATCAGGTTGTCAAAGAACCCGGCGAGGACTATATCCGCTTTCTGGTGGATTGGTACAACTCCGTCAGGCAATAAATCAGATTTTTATTACATACTCGTCTCTGCGCTGAAAAAATTTCTCACTCAAACAAAAACAGGCTTTTCCTCCCCGCATTTTTGTGGGAAGAAAGCCTGTTTCTATTATATTCTATTCCGCTTCTGTTAACTCAAGCTGTTCAAATTCTTCATCGGTCATATCCCGTAGCTTTCCGATCACCCTGCCGGACAGCTCCAGCATATCCGTATCCTCCAGATACGGCAAAGCCCTCTCAATATCCTTTATGACCTCTCTCCTGCTTTCCCCTGCAAAAATGCAGATTAAGTTGCTTTCTTCCACGGTAAACCTTGTATCCATATCCTTACATCTCCCTCTGCTTATTTTTTATGTTTTCTTCCTGTTCCCTGCCCTGTCCTGCCACCTGCGCCTTTTTCTCCGCAAGGCGGGCTTTTAAGGACGGTTTTGCGGCTGGCCTGGCCTGTGCCTTTTTGTTTTCCTCTTTCTGCGCTTTCTCCCCTGCGCCGTTATTCAGAACATTATCCACCATGTTGTAATTCTGTTCTTCCATTTCCTCGATCTTGGCAAGGGGCTTGTACTCCGCCAGCTTTCCAAGAAACTCCATCGCCCGCTTTCGCTCCTCCGGCTCCGTTCCGTCCGCAGCTATGTCGGCAAACCACATTGCCATGTCACGGGTATCTCTCTGTTTCAAGGCTTCCGCAATCTCGGATACGTTCTCCGTCATGCTCTGGTTATTGTCATGGTAGAGGGCTGTGTCATAGCCGTAGATAAAACGGTCAATCTCCACCGCAAGCTGTTCCGCAGGTGTCAGGTCAGGCATACGCTTCTCCCATACTTTTGCCTCCATTTCTTCGCCCAGATGTCCGTCTATCTCCATTTCCGGCAGCTTGGCCACAAGCTCCGTAATCATTTCCATCGCCTGCGGATTCCCCTTTATGTCAGGGATATACTCTAAAATGTCAAGGTCAATCCTCTTCCCAGTTAAAATATCAATCTCCACATCTTCAAACGCCTCCGTTCCCGGCGTATGGATATTGATGCCGATTGCGGGGATTCCGTTCATGCGCTCCGGCGGTATCTGTTTCCAGATTGCCACTGCTTCCTCCACGGTAGGGATATTCTCATAGAACTCGCCCAGGTTATGGAACTCCCCACATTCGGCAACCGTCAGCGTCACTTCTGTTTCCGCCTGCTCTTGGGATAAGGACACCGGCTCTTTTTCCCTGGCCTCACGCACTCTCTCCAGATAGTCCTCCACCTGCGGAAGATAAGTTTCAAGCGTTCCCGTCCGCTGTGCGGTGATCGGGTTTATATCCACTTTCACACCGCCGATATGGAGCGCATCCCCGTTGAATGTGTCAAACAGGACATCTTCACGCTCACTTGTGGAAAGCTCCACCACCACGTCAAGGTCAGAGCCTTCCTGCTCCAATCCCCGGCAGCGGCTCCCCACTACTGCCACATCCACAATCTCCGCATCCATGCCGGATTCGTCTAACTGCGCCTGCACATGGCATTTTACGGTTTCTTCAATCTCTACCGGGTTCATTTCGCTGATCTCATGGAACAGCTCATTGGTCTTTGCCTTGAAATTTTCAACCACATTTCCCTGTGCCTGCGGTTCGATTGCGTTTGCCGCTTCCACTTTTTCCATCAATCCATCATAATCAATCGGTATCAATTCGTCATTGTCACGGATATTTCCCTTTACGCTGTTATCAAAGGGATTATCTTTCAAATCCGTCAGAATATCGTCAAGGGCTTCTCTGATACTGACATCGGGATTGTCATATACGCCCCCGTCTATCTCCTTATAGTCAGCACCCATAATGGAATAGTCATAGCCCCCGTCAACCTCCTGAATACTGATGAAGCGGTCTGCTATCTGGAAAGCAAGCTCCGTTTCCTGCTCCCCCTTTAAGGATTTCTTCATCTGAGCAAGCACCTGGTCTTTTTCATCTCCGAGGTCAATGATCTCGTCCTCATCCTCCATATCCTCAAATAGCTGCCCTGGCTCCGACTTTTGGACATCATGTCCAGAAGTGTCCGGCTCTTTCTCCTGTGCGGCAGACATTTCTTTTTCCTTCTCCAAAACTTCCCTGCGGAACATATCAATAAAACCGTCCAATACTGCCGGGTGGCTGCTTACGATCAGTTCACGGTTTACATCTATCCCATGCACAAGATTTTCCGGAATATAAAACTCCGCCGCCCATGCTTTGTTATCCCTTGAAAAGCGTCCATCCCATGATTCCTGCTGGAGCGTGTTGGCAAGGACAAAGGCGATACGGTCTGAACCGTACTGCTCCGCCAGAGGCTTCACAATATCATGCTTTAAGTGCATACCGTCAAAATTCTGCCGGATTGTTCCCTCAACCGCTTCTTTGCACTCCCTGTCAAATTTCCGGGAATCCATATACTTGTCCACTTCCCCATGTTCCATCGCATATACCAGGGTATGCCCGTAGAAATCCGGATAGCTTTTCTGTTCTGCCTTTTCAGCTTCTGACTTCTGGACATCATGTCCAGAAGTATCCTGTGCTTCCTCCTGTGGCGCTTCCGGCTCTGTTTCTCCCTTTTCCCGTTCTTCCACGCCTTCCAGTTCCCGCATGAAATCAGGAATCCCGGTAAAGCCGAATGAATCTACAAAATGTGCGCTGTTCTTCCCGTCCTCATGCAGCACTACAATATCGCTGACAGAAAGGGAATGCCCCTTATAATCTGCTGGGTGGTTTATATTGAATTTCTCATAGACCGCTTCCAGTGTTGCGCTCTGCGTCCGCCCTTGCAGCTCGGAAAGTTCGCCAACATAAACCAGGTTGTAATTCTCCGGCTTAATGGCATCGAGATTGTCTTTTATAATTCCCCTGCGTTTTAAAGATTCCGTACCGGCAAACTGGAATTGCCGCATTTCGGGAATATCTTTTAACTGATAAATGCCGTACTTATCAGAATCCCCATATAAAAGCTGCGCTTCTTTATTTGCCCTGCCTTCCGCAAGTTCCTCCTGCAACGCCCGCAGGCTCTTTTCATTCTCCCAATCCGCTTTTTCAATACCGAAGATCCCCTCATACTCTGTAACCTGCTCCCTGCCCTGTATCAAGGTTTCCGAACCGTCCTTGTGGAGCTGGTACACGGGCAGGTCACGGTCAAACAATTCTAATGCTGTTTCCTTTGTAAGCGGCAGCATTCCCTCCGTCAAATAGCCGTATTCCTCCATCTCCCATAAACCAATCATCGGGTCAGGAAGTGCGTCAATCTCTGCCTGTGCGTCAATGACCGCAAGGGCGGCTCCCTGGCTGCCTTCCGCTTCCTCATAATAGATATGCTCCGCAAGCTCCCTTGTCTTTTCCATGTCATTCAGCTTAAAGGCATAATTCACGATAAGGTTGCGCTCATCATCGGAAAAAGCGGTCTTGGCAAACTCTAACCGGTTGATGATGCCCTCCGCCTGCTTTGCCGGGGAAAGGTGGCGCATCATGGTTATCTCTTTTTTAACCAGGTCAATCTCAAAGTCATTAAACTGCGGCATACCGGAATTTCTGCCGCCATCCACAATGACAGGGATATAGTCTGCCCCACAGCTTTTCAGGCAGTCACGGATATTTTGTGTGTTCTTATCTTCCAGCTTTGTAAGCGCAGCCATGATCTCCTGCACTCCCTCCGGTGTCTTATTGGTAATGCGCTCCACCTCAAAACCGTGCGAATGTGATATTTTCAAAATCACATCATCCGCACCAATAGGCTCCTTTGCCCTCTCGTTCAGCTCCATTTCCGCCTTTATGTCAATGACTTCGTTTGTGTCAGTATTATACCGGACATCCAAATGGTGTTCCCCAAACTCTTTTGTATCCTGATTGGCAATCTCCGTAGTCCATGCGCCCCTGCTCTCCAGGTATGCGGCAATACTCAGCCTGTCATTGTCATTCATGGCGGACAGGGCTTCCACAAGCTCCGCCGCATCCATACCCCGGACATTCACAAGGCTGTACTCGGACAGATCGCTGTTCTGTATCAGCAAAAGGCTCTCTTTTTCCTGTCCATTTATGGACATATCCTGCATCAGTTCCCGGTCACGCTGCAATTCCCGGAGCTGCCCCTCAATCCCCGTGATCAGTTCTGATGCCGTCCTGCGGATCGTGTCAAGGGAAGATTTCAGTTCCCTCATGTCACGCCCTGTTGACCACCCGGCAATATACCCAAAGGAATAATCCGAAGTATCTATGCCGAAATGCTGGCACACGGTGTAGGCAATGCTCTCGGCTTCAAATGTTGATGTATCCATTTGAAGCGTTATATCCATGTTTTTATAATGTTGATCTTTTAAACTATTTCCCATAAATCCTCACTTTCTTGTACAAAAGATGAGCATTATCAGATACGCTATTCTTAGGTTTTCCCCTCAGATGGGAATCCGGAAAGGAGCGCATTTGATATGCAAATAAACTATTTAGATGCTGTTTCATCAGTTCTCAATATGATGAAGCAGCCTGACAGTGCATGTAAAAATATAGACATGCATAGAACCTGTTACACTACATTTTTCAAGTACCTGATGGATAATGACATTCCTTTTTCTATGGATGCCGCACTGGACTGGCTTGAGATTAAGAAACTGGAAATTTCCTACGAGGCGTGTTCCCAATATAGAAATGCCCTGTTCCGCCTTGAGCATTACCTGCTTTTTGGGGATATCAAAAGTCCTTTCTGCCGTTCGGAAGACAGCTTTTTCTGCAGGAGCGGAATGTCGGAATCCTTTTTCCGTCTGACATATGAGCTGGAAGAATACTATGCGGCCAGCCAAAACCCCGGCTATTACCATACGTATTCCGTTGCCATAAAAGAGTTTTTCCGGCTTGCGACGTCCCTTGGAATTACAGAGCCGGAAGCAGTAACCATAGATACTCTTATCGAATACTGGAATACTTACTGCAAATCCTGCAGTTCTTCCGGCAGACGCCAAAACGCCGTATGCGCTATGACGGCGCTTATGAAATACCTTCACCGCCGGGGTGATGTGCCGGAGTGCTATCAGCTGGTTCTTTTTGGTGGGAACGCTGAAATACTGCCGGGTATGAGGCTTCCAAAAACAGGCGTCGCATTTCATCCCAGTGTACCCCTTGAACATAAAGCGGAAGAATATCTTGACGCTCTGAATGATTGGAAATACATGGAGTCATCAAAAGCTGTTTACCGCAATGATTTCACCTGGTATTTTATGTTTTTGGAACTTAACCGTCTGGAACATTCACCAGAAACTGTAACCCTATGGACAGATATGCTTCCGGATTGTCCGGATCAGGCCAAAGCCGGCAATTCCATATCGGCCCGCCGTTCACACACGATCAGAATGTTTGGGAAGTATCTCCAGGGCACAATGGAATCTAACATAACTGCAGGCCAAAAGCGTGCGTCCGACCAACTCCCGTCATGGAGCAAAACCATTCTTGATGGTTTTATAGAGAGCCGCAGGCGGGATGGGATGGCCAATAATACACTTACCATGTGCAGAGCTGCCGGATGCAGTTTTTTCAAATATCTTGAAGACAACGGGATAGATCATCCAATGTCCATAACGCCGGATGTGGTGAAAGCATTCCATAACCAGGATGTCCACTCGACCCCGGAGAGTAAAAATGCATATGGGTCTAAACTCCGCCAGCTTCTGCGGTACATGGCCGGCCAGGATCTGGTTTTGCCGACACTTGTTTTTGCGGTATCCGCAGGCTGCGCTCCCCATCGCAGCATCGTTGATGTCCTGAGCGATGATATGGTTAAGAAAATATATGAATACCGTGAGAAAGCCTCCACCCCCATAGAACTCAGGGACACAGCCATGGTTATGCTCGGACTCCGGATGGGTATCAGGGGCGCAGACATCCTAAAGCTCCAGGTAAATGATTTCGACTGGAAAAATAAAACGGTCTCCTTCATCCAGCAGAAAACAAGAAAAGCAATCACGCTTCCAGTACCGACAGACGTAGGTAATTCAGTATATAAATACATCATGGATGGGCGTCCGGAATCGGCTGCCGCAGGTAACGGATATATATTTATCCGCCATCAGGCGCCATATATCCCGCTTAAAGTTACAACGGCATGCCGCGGGGCTTTAAAAAGAATACTTGCCGAATATGGTTTTGAACTGTCTGCCGGCCAGGGCTTCCATATGACACGGAAGACATTTGCCACAAGAATGCTCCGGGCAGGCAACAGGCTTGATGATATTTCTAATGCCCTTGGGCATGCACGTCAGGAAACTGCTGAGGTATATCTTGAACGTGACGAAGATAAAATGAGGCTCTGCCCTCTGGAATTTGGAGGTGTCTTATCATGACATACATTTTTGAGAGCGGCCTGGCACATCATATCGAAGGGCTTATACAACAAAAACGGGCTGATGGATATGCCTATCATGCCGAAGAAAAGCTGTTAAAACGCTTTGATACTTTTTGCGTACAGAATTATCCGGAACTGACAACAGTTACTTATGAAATGGCAGCCAAATGGTCCGAAGCCAGACCTTGCGAAGGAGATGCCTATCACAACCGCCGTATGTCGGTCGTGAAAGTGCTGGGTGAATATATCCTTTCCCTCGGCCAGGAAGCATACATCCCTAATTTTTTCTGCAAGGCTTACCGTCCGGCCCTTTACATCCCGTCAAAAGATGAGGTTAAGGAGCTGCTGCGGAAAATGGATATCCGCACATCCCATAATTCAGAGCAGCTAAGGCTCGACAGGGAGTGCAAGATTCTTTTTCTCCTGTATTTTTGCTGTGGGCTGCGTCTGTCAGAAGGGCGGCTGCTAAAGTGGGAACATATAGACCTGGAAAAAGGGATCCTTACTATCCTTGGCTCAAAAGGCAGCAAAGACCGCCTTGTATACCTTCCGCAGGACAGCCTTCCAGTACTTAAAAGCTATAAAGAATGCCAGGAAAAGCTTTTCCCCGGAATTGACTGGGCTTTTCCAGGAAAAGACCCGCATAAGCCTGTTTCGTGTTCCGGAGTAGAGTCAAGTTTTAACCGTCATTGGGCTATGCTTCCAGCTGCCGGGACACTTGCTAAACACCCGACGCCCCACTGTTTACGCCACGCTTTTGTAGTGGAGAGGTTTAATGAGTGGATGCACCAGGGAATTGATACAAACACTATGCTCCCATATTTAAGCAGATACCTTGGACATAAAAGCCCTGATGAAACGTATTATTACTATCATCTTGTAGAAAAGGCATTTGATACTATCCGGGAGAAAGATACAGTGTCGGGAAAGGTTATTCCGGAGGTGGTTCCCTATGAAGAATAAACCAGAAAAGATACGGTCTGGCCAGCTGTTCTTTTCCCAGACATGGAACTTTCTAAATGTCTATTTGGTAAAGCAGGCCGGACGCAGTCAGGCTACAGCAGAATCCTATAGGGATTCCCTTACAATATTTAAAAACTATCTTGTAGGTGAATTAGGTAAGTCCATAAGCACCTTTCAGTTTTCCGACTGTACCAAAGAATGTATTTATAACTTTAGAGAGTATCTGCTTGCAAATGGCAGCCAGCCATCAACTGTAAATGTAAGAGTCGCGGCTATCCGCGCCTATCTGAACTATGCCTCGGATATGGACATATCCATCCAGTCGGTTGCTCTGGCAGTCAGCCAGATATCACCCTGCAAAACCATAAAAAAGGAAAAGCCTGTTCTGTCCGAGGATGCACTTGCCGCAATACTGTCCGCACCGCCGGATACGAAGTTTGGTGTACGGGACCGTGCTATTTTGATTCTCCTCTACGATACAGCTGTAAGAGTCAGTGAGCTGCTCAACATCCGCTTATGTGATGTTGCAATGGAATCAAAATATCCCAATATTTTCATAACAGGCAAAGGCAACAAAGAGAGAACCATACAATTGACAGCTAAGGCGGCTGGACACCTTAAGGAGTATATGCGTGTATATCACAGCAATTCTTCTAAAGAAGCCTACTTATTTTCCACAACGATAAAAGGTGTGGCAGACAGGATGTCCGTTGGAAATGTCCAGAGGATTATAAAAAAATATGCAGCCCTGGTAAGCGAGGCAGGGATCAGCATTCCAGATTCAGTCCATTGCCACATGTTCCGGCGGACCAGGGCCACAAATCTTTACCAGGATGGGATCGCCATTGAACTTGTCTCTACAGTGTTAGGACATGCCAGGACTGATACAACCAAAAACTACTATGCAAAGCAGTCTGTTGAACAGCTTCGGGGAGCAATGGAATCTGTTCCAACACCCATACCTGATGAAGCGGCAATGTGGGAGGGCAGTGAAGATGAAATGGCAAGGATTTGTGGATTGCGCTAACGAATAATGCTCATCTTTTAGTAGTAAAGTGCCTTATTTCTCAGCATTCTTTAAAATGATTAACATTTTGGAATGCTGAGTATAAGGCTTCCACCTCTTTGGTGTTCCTGTCTTTTGCGGGCGCAAGGATATCCTTGTTTACATCTTTA
>Ga0137307_100750_pt1 | contig 36936 bp, 35 predicted proteins | sample NAcewD2O_March_2_FD_97180 | JGI IMG/M metagenome (GOLD analysis project Ga0137307, IMG submission 97180) | Mouse cecal microbial communities from Vienna, Austria - N-Acetylglucosamine amended D2O_March | ecosystem: Host-associated > Mammals > Digestive system > Large intestine > Cecum | place... | reverse complement strand
TCTTGTTGCAGGGATTGTGGCAATTGTGCTTGGCGTTATGCACAAAAAGAGAAACGGTAAAAATGGAATGGCTACGGCAGGTTTTGTATGTGGTATTGTAGCTGTTGTTTTATCTGTGATTATTTTTGTTCTTGCACTTATTGGTCTGGCAGTTATAGGCGGTGCGGCTGCATTATCCGGGCTTTAAAAGACGGGTTTGATTTGTAAACAAGGAGAAAAGAGAAGAGCAGGAAATCTTTTACGGATAACCTGCTTTTTTTCGTTAAAATTTTAGGAATCTGGAAGTTTATGGATACAAAAATAAAAGTTTTGCTACAAAAATAAAATAAAGTGTGATAAAATGTAACATGAATCATTTTATACAGTATAAGGAGTGAAAGTATGAGCGAAGAAAATTACAATACAGATTCTTCTGCGGAAGTGCAGGTTTCTTCCGACGCCCAGGAGAATCAAGGGCAGGGAAGCAGTTTTCAGGATGATTTCTCACAGGGGGGTTACAGGGAAGGCAATACAAATTACACTGGGACATATCAGGATAGTTCAGGAAGTTATTCCTATCAGGGAACGTACTACCAGAATTACGAGGAGCCGGTGCAGGAGAGCATGGGATTTGGAATTGCCTCCATGGTTTTAGGCATTATATCATTGGTGCTATTTTGCACCTGCTGCAATTTACTGCTGGCAGTTTTGGCAATTGTTTTTGGAATTATTCATCTGGTAAGATGTAAAAGCGGCAAGGGTTTTGGTATCGCCGGAATTGTTACGGCGGCGCTGTCCATTATTTTCTTCTTTGTCTATATTTTTGCATTTGCAGGCTCTTCTGCTTTTCAGGAAGAGTTCCAGAAAGAAGTCCAAAGACAATTCAAAAACCAAATGGAGCAGAATTTTGGGGAGGATTATGAAGAGTACTATGATTTTAATTTCCCATTTGATAATGATGATGATTCATTTGGAGATTACGGCGATTACGACGAAGAGGATGAAGAAAAGGATCATTCATTTGACGAGGATGAGAAGCCGGATACATTTTAATGCCGGGAAAAGACATAAATATAGAACTTTAGGAGGAATTTATGTACAACAAGGTTGAGACGAATCTGAATTTCGTGGAGCGGGAAAAAGCCACAGAGCAGTTTTGGAAAGACAATGACATTTTTAAAAAGAGTATGGAGAACCGGAGAGAGGGGGAGACATACACCTTTTATGACGGGCCTCCCACGGCAAACGGAAAACCCCATATCGGTCATGTCTTAACCCGTGTGATTAAAGATATGATACCCAGATATCAGACCATGAAGGGAAAATATGTGCCCAGAAAAGCAGGGTGGGACACCCACGGGCTTCCGGTGGAGCTGGAAGTGGAAAAACTTCTGGGGCTTAACGGAAAAGAGCAGATAGAAGCCTACGGCATGGAGCCTTTTATTAAAAAATGTAAGGAGTCTGTGTGGAAATACAAGGGCATGTGGGAAGATTTCTCAGGAACCGTGGGTTTCTGGGCAGATATGGACGAACCCTATGTCACCTATGACGATAATTTTATTGAGTCGGAGTGGTGGGCCCTAAAGCAGATTTGGGATAAAAAGTTATTATATAAAGGTTTTAAAATTGTTCCCTACTGTCCCCGGTGCGGAACCCCTCTTTCCTCCCAGGAGGTGGCCCAGGGGTATAAGACCGTAAAAGAGCGTTCCGCAGTGGTGCGTTTTAAGGTAATCGGGGAGGACGCCTGGTTTCTGGCATGGACCACCACCCCTTGGACCTTGCCCAGTAATGTGGCCCTGTGCGTAAACCCGGAGGAGACTTACTGTAAGGTAAAGGCAAAAGACGGGTACGTGTACTATATGGCCCAGGCCCTTTTGGACAAAGTTTTAGGAAAACTGGCGGAGGAAGGGGACAGCGCCTATGAAGTTTTAGAGACTTATAAGGGTACGGATTTAGAGAGAAAAGAGTATGAGCCTCTTTTTGATTTTGCCAGTGGAATTATTGAAAAACAGCATAAAAAGGCACATTATATCACCTGTGATTCCTATGTCACCATGACGGACGGTACAGGTATTGTCCATATTGCCCCGGCATTTGGTGAGGACGACGCCCAGGTGGGAAGAAAATATGACCTGCCCTTTGTCCAGCTTGTAAATGGAAAAGGGGAGATGACGGAGGAGACGGATTATGCAGGGGTTTTTGTAAAGAAAGCAGACCCCATGATTTTAACGGATTTGGAAAAGAAAGGGCTTTTGTTTGACGCCCCTAAATTTGAACATGATTATCCCCACTGCTGGCGCTGCGACACCCCTTTGATTTACTATGCAAGGGAGTCCTGGTTTATTAAAATGACCGAGGTGAAGGAAGACTTAATCCGAAACAACAACACAGTAAATTGGATTCCGGAGTCCATCGGTAAAGGGCGTTTCGGAGACTGGTTAGAAAATATCCAGGACTGGGGAATTTCCAGAAACCGTTACTGGGGAACGCCTTTGAATGTGTGGGAATGTGAGTGCGGACATCAGGAGTGCATCGGAGGCAGGGAGGAACTGGCGAAGAGAACCGGCAATAAAGAAGATGAAAAGGCGGAACTGCACCGTCCCTATATTGACGAAGTGACTTTTGGCTGTCCGGATTGCGGCAAAGAGATGCGCAGGGTGCCGGAGGTGATTGACTGCTGGTTTGACTCCGGGGCAATGCCTTTTGCACAGCACCATTATCCCTTTGAAAATAAGGATTTGTTTGAGCAGCAGTTCCCGGCAAAATTTATCTCCGAGGCGGTGGACCAGACCAGGGGATGGTTTTATTCCCTCATGGCGGAATCTACGCTTTTATTTAACAAGTCTCCCTATGAGAATGTAATTGTGCTGGGACATGTACAGGATGAGAACGGACAGAAAATGAGCAAATCCAAGGGCAATGCCGTAGACCCTTTCGAGGCTTTAAAGACCTACGGGGCAGACGCTATCCGCTGGTATTTTTATATTAATTCTGCGCCCTGGCTTCCCAACCGTTTTCACGGCAAGGCGGTCCAGGAGGGGCAGCGGAAGTTTATGGGCACTTTGTGGAACACTTACGCATTTTTTGTGCTCTACGCCAATATTGACAATTTTGATGCGGCAAAATATGCGCTTGAATATGAGAAGCTTTCCGTTATGGATAAATGGCTCCTGTCCAAATTAAACACTTTGATTAAAGATGTGGATACCAATCTGGGAAATTACAGAATTCCCGAAGCGGCAAGGGCATTGGACGGCTTTGTGGATGAAATGAGCAACTGGTATGTGCGGAGAAGCCGGGAGCGGTTCTGGGCAAAGGGCATGGAGCAGGATAAGGTGAACGCCTATATGACCCTTTACACAGCTCTTGTAACTGTGGCGAAATGTGCGGCTCCCATGATTCCTTTTATGACGGAGGATATTTACCAGAACCTGGTGAGAAACGTAGATAAATCCGCACCGGAAAGCGTTCATTTATGTGACTTCCCTGTGGCGGATGAGAGCGTTATTGACAAAGAGCTGGAAAAAGATATGGATTTGGTGTTAAAGGTTGTGGTTATGGGCCGGGCATGCAGGAATCAGGCCAACATCAAAAACCGTCAGCCCATTGGGACGATGTATATCAAGGCTCCCTTTGAATTGTCTGACTTTTACACGGAAATTATCGCAGACGAGCTGAATGTAAAGAAGGTAGAGTTTTCCCAGGATGTAAGCGCCTACACCAGCTACAGCTTTAAGCCTCAGCTTCGCACAGTAGGGCCAAAGTATGGAAAATACTTATCCCAGATTAAGAAAGCTTTAGAGGAATTAAACGGCAATGAGGCAATGGCAGAACTTAACAGCAAAGGGGCTATAAAACTTGACAGTGTCAGTGAGGAAGTTGTATTATTAAATGAGGATTTGCTCATCACAATGACCCAGATGGAGGGGTATGTGGCTGAGAATGATAATGACATTACGGTGGTTTTGGATACAAATCTCTCGGAGGAGCTGATTGAGGAGGGCTTTGTCCGGGAATTGATCAGTAAAATCCAAACCATGAGAAAAGAAGCGGGATTTGAGGTTATGGACAGGATTGCCGTAGGCTATCAGTCCGGGGAAAAAGTGTCCGGCATATTTGAGAAAAACCGGGATATCATCCAGGCGGAAGTCTTAGCGGATGTCATTACTACAGAAAATCTCTCCGGTTATATGAAAGATTGGAATATCAATGGGGAAAAAGTTACATTGGAAGTTAAAAAGCAGTCGTAAAAAAAATAGGGAAATGAGAGTGAGTACAGAAGGAGGAATTTACTTGAAAAAGGATGTATTTGACAAAGAACACTTTAAAGAAGAGGTGCGGGACCATGTAAAGAAGCTGTACCGTAAAACCATGGATGAGGCCAGCGACCAGGAAATTTTTCAGGCCGTATCCTATGCGGTAAAGGACGTGGTGATTAACCAGTGGATGGAAACCCAGCACGCCATGAAAAAGGACGACCCGAAAGTGGTTTATTACATGTCCATGGAATTTTTAGTGGGCCGTGCCCTGGGCAATAACCTCATTAATCTCACATGTTATAAAGAGGTGGCTGAGGCATTGGAGGAGATGGGACTTGACATCAATGTGATTGAGGATCAGGAGCCGGATCCGGCCCTTGGAAACGGCGGCCTTGGAAGGCTGGCAGCCTGCTTTATGGAGTCTTTGGCTACCCTGGGATATGGTGCATACGGCTGCGGAATCCGCTACCATTACGGCATGTTCCGCCAGGAGATCATAGATGGTTTTCAGGTGGAGCGTCCAGATGACTGGTTAAAAGAGGGTTATCCCTTTGAACTTAGGAGGCCGGAATATACTTTTGAGATTAAATTTGGAGGATATGTCCGTGCGGAAAATATGGCGGACGGCAGGACAAAGTTTGTCCATGAGGGATATCAGGCGGTTCGTGCAATTCCCTATGATATGCCTATCCTGGGCTACAACAACCACATGGTAAACACTCTGATTATCTGGGATGCGGAGCCCATGGAGCGCTTTGAGTTGGATTCCTTTGACAAGGGGGATTACCGCAAGGCTGTGGAGCAGGAAAACCTTGCAAGAAACCTGGTGGATGTGCTTTATCCCAATGACAATCACATTTCAGGTAAAGAGCTTCGCTTAAAACAGCAGTATTTCTTTGTGTCAGCCAGCGTACAGCGGGCGGTGGAGAGATTTAAAAAGACCCATGACGACATCCATGACCTGCCGAAAAAAGTGGCGTTTCAGTTAAATGACACCCATCCCACCGTGGCGGTGGCAGAGTTGATGCGCTATCTCTTAGACGAGGAAGGGCTTGACTGGGACGATGCATGGGAGATTACCACGCAGGTGTGCGCTTACACAAACCACACCATTATGGCAGAGGCATTGGAGAAATGGCCCATTGAAATCTTTTCAAGGCTTCTTCCCAGAATTTACCAGATTGTGGAGGAGATTAACCGCAGGTTTATCCTCCGGATTCAGGAGAAATTCCCGGGAGACCAGGGCAAGATTAACCGTATGGCAATCGTACAGGACGGCCAGGTAAAAATGGCACATCTTGCCATTGCGGCAGGACATTCCGTAAACGGCGTGGCAAGGCTTCACACAGAAATCTTAAAGAACCAGGAATTAAGAGATTTCTATGAGATGTTCCCGGGCAAATTTAACAATAAGACAAACGGGATAACCCAGAGACGTTTCCTCCTTCACGGAAACCAGCTTCTGGCAAACTGGGTAACAGACCATATCGGCCCCGAGTGGATTACGGACCTTGGCAAGATTGAAAAATTGTCCCTTTATGTGGATGATGAGAAGGCTCAGCATGAATTTATGAATATTAAGTATCAGAATAAGCTGCGCCTTGCAAAATATATCAAAGAGCACAACGGAATTGACGTAAATCCCCGCTCTATCTTTGACGTACAGGTAAAACGTCTCCACGAGTATAAGAGACAGCTGTTAAATATCCTGCATATTATGTACCTCTACAATGATCTGAAAGAGCATCCGGAGAGGGAATTTTATCCAAGAACCTTTATTTTCGGGGCAAAGGCGGCAGCGGGTTATAAGAATGCAAAACTTACTATAAAGTTAATCAACAGTGTTGCCGAAGTAATTAATAATGACAAGAGTATTCAGGATAAGATTAAAGTGGTATTTATTGAGGATTACCGGGTTTCCAATGCAGAGTGGATTTTTGCGGCGGCAGATGTGAGCGAGCAGATTTCCACCGCAAGCAAAGAGGCGTCAGGGACAGGAAACATGAAATTTATGTTAAACGGCGCTGTCACCATTGGAACCATGGACGGTGCCAATGTGGAGATGGTGGAGGAAGTGGGCAAAGATAATATGTTTATCTTTGGTATGAGTTCCGATGAGGTGATTGCCCATGAGAGGAACCGGGATTACAACCCCATGCAGATTTTCAATAATGACCAGGATATCCGAAAGGTACTGATGCAGTTAATTAACGGATTCTATTCACCGAATAACAGTGAATTATTCCGTGATTTATATAATTCTTTATTAAATACCCAGTGTACCCAGTATGCGGATACTTACTTTATACTGGCGGATTTCCATTCCTATGCAAATGCCCAGAAGGCCATTGAGGAAGCATACAGGGATGAGAAGCGCTGGGCTAAGATGTCCATGTTAAATACTGCGCATTCCGGAAAGTTCTCATCAGACAGAACCATTCAGGAGTATGTAGATGAAATCTGGCATTTGGACAAAGTTGTTGTGGAACAGGAGAACTTATAAACTTTACAATGCAAACAGGAGGGTAAGCCGTGAAAAAACAGGAGATTATTGAACGGGTAAACGAGTTAATGCAGGAGCGTCAGAATCTGACACGAGAGCATGAAGATTTAATTCAGAGAGATAAGTTGTTGGCAGAGCAGCTTAAAGTTATTTTAGACGAGCTTGCAAAATGTGAAGATTAAGAGGAATCCAAAAAAAGAACCAGTGCAGACTGGTTCTTTTTTTATGTAAGCCGCAGGGCGAGCAGGGAGGAAGTCTCCCCTACCCCATTGTTCCGACATGTGCAAGAGCAGATTAAATAATTCCTTTATCCATTTTTAAAATATGGTTTGAAAGCCAGGCAAAGAGGAAATCCAGCAAATCTTCCAGATAAGCCTGCTGGTCGCTTTCGTTTTCCCCAAAGTCTTTGTCTTCCAGCTTGGAGAGAAAAACGTCATGAGCCCTTTTTTGGGCCTCTATGTGGGGATAGTTGGTGGAGGCCATATATTCTTCTTCATGGGAAAAATGAACTTTTGTATACTCTTCCAACTGGTCGATAACTGTCATGATTTCGTCATACTTATCCCCCAGAGTGTTTTCTTCCACCAGGTTGTAGGCATTGTTGATAATTTCAAAAAGTCCCTTGTGCTCCTCGTCAATTTGGGAGATGCCGGTGGCGTATTTGGGAGTGAAAGCGCAGTAGTTGCCCCGGGGATTTTCTGCGGCAAGATGCCTGATTTTTCCAATCAGGGTATCGCTGCCCAAAATGTGATGATACAGCCATTTTGTAAGGTACTGCAGCATATCCTCTAAAATTTTCCTTTTTTCCTCGTGATTTAGGTCCATCAAATCAATGGCGTTTAGCCTGGTCATAAAATATTTGTGTTCTCTTTTCTGACGTTCTAATTCCAGATCCTGATGTTCTTCCATATAAGCTTCTTCATGTGAAAAATGAATCTGACCGTATTCCTTCAGCCGGGCGATATAGGTTTCCAGTTTCTGGCTTTCATCGGGAATGCCCTCATTGTGTTCCAGAGTATCCACAATCTGATTCATAATGGTAAACAAATACTGGTGTTCCACGTCAATCTGTTCAATGCCGATGATACAGTCATCTGTAAATTGAAATGTCATTTGCACCATACCCCTTTTTGTTTTTTATGTATTGCCTAACCATTATAACTTTAAGGGTTTCTTTTTGCAAGGTCTAAATGCTGTACGGTTCCCGTTTTTCCATTTTCATATAAAAAGACGCCTGTCTGGCGCACCAGTGCATTGGTGCTGTTATCCTCATAGGATTTCAGGGCAAAATCCGTGGCGGCGTGTTTTAGGCAGATAGCGCCTACTCCCGCCTCCTTTAAGGTGTAGAGGATGTCTCTTCCCTTGTCATCCTTTGTCCAAATCCGGAGTTTGGTGAAAATCTCATCCTTTTCGTCAATCCAGCCGTTGTTATCCTGGTCGTAGGCGGCCAAGTCCCCGAATCCGTTCCCGCTGGCCGTTCCAAAGAGTTCTTTTCCGTCATTAATTTTACCGTCTTCGTTTTTATCTAAGGCCAAAAAGCCGCTTCCGGGGGAGAGGTGTGAAATCTTGTCTAGTTTTCCGTCTGCATCCAGGTCAAAATAGAAAGACTGGTCGGATACCTTGGCTGCAGCGGTATCCAGGTTTATCACAAGGGGATCGCACAGGGCTGCCTGGTTTAATTTTTCCCCAAAATCCACGGTTCCCCCATAGGCTTCCTTAAAACTGCGGCTCATGGAGAGAGACAGGTTAAAGTCGATTTCCCTGCCGTCTGCTGTCTTTACGGTTCCTTTGGCGGAGAAGTTGGTAGTCTCCTGTTCTTCATGGGTGTACATCTCCGTGTAAGTCCCTCCAAAGCCCTGGCCGCCCATTTGGTTACCGGTATTTTTGCCCCCCAGATAGTCAAAAAGGCTGTATTTTTTCAGGCTGCTTCCCCCAAACAAAAGCATGAAAAGATAATGTAAGGACTGCTGCCGAATGGCTGCCCCAGAAGAGGGGTATGAACTTTGCATAGCAGGGCTGCCAATGCTTTTTGCCTGGTTAAACTGCTGCATCAAATCTTCTTTTCCTGTGTCTTTTTCCCTGCCTTTGCTTTTTCCATCCCGGGATTCTTCAGTGTAATCTTCTTTGTACCGGATGTTTTTGCTATGGATTCCGGCTCTTCCCCAGGTCATGCCGGAGGAGGCGTAGGAAGTGGAACTGTGATATTTGCGGTGGGATGCCATGGCAACGTCACTGGATTTTATAATCATAAGATCCTCCTTGATAAATTATGTAAAAAAGGGTATAAAAAATAGACGACAGCCATTAAGATTCATTTCCTTAACAACCGCCGTCCTTGGCATTTACTGTAGTGAAAAGAGTGCTTATTTATTTGTATTATATATCGGATGGAATCTGGGATTCTTTAGGGATGGCAGAAATATTTTCTTTGGATGGCAGATTATGGGAAATCAGCCATGCCCCCAGAATTCCAAGGAATATAAAAAGAATGTAGAGGATGCAAATCCCTATGGGGGAGATATCCGCCAAAAATTCCGAGGCGAAAGTTCCCCAGAAGTTAAAGCCAATGTGCAGCGCAATGGAGTACCAGATACATCCGCTTTTTTCACAGACAAGCCCTAAGACGATCCCCAGTCCAAAAGCGTAGATTCCCTGAATCATATTCATATGGAAAGCTCCAAATAAAAATGCCTGCAAAAGATTGGCGGCCCAGAAGGGAAGGGCCTTTTTGGCGGAGGCAAGGGTCACTCCCCGGAAGGTCAGTTCCTCAGCTATAGGGCCTAATAAAACGGCATAGAGGATTAGGGGCAGGGAAGGAAGCCCGGAAAAACCGGCGGAATCCATTAAATCTTCATAAAACTTAAGCCACTGGGGGAAAAGGGAGGATACCCAGGTGATGATAAAACCTGTGGCAACCTGTAAGACAGGCACAGTGCAGACTACCCCAAGAAACATTTTAGGATTCAGCCATTGCCTTACATTTTTTGTCACATTTCCCTTAAACTGAAGCTGATACCACAGGCCGAAAATGACGATGCCTGAGGCGGCATATACGGCGGAGATGCCGGTGGAAAATGACACAAGGGAGGTCATGTCGTCTAAGCTTTGGCTGGTTAAAGCCGATGGATGGTTTAGAAATACCACGGTTGCAATGCCCACAAAAGGAATCATTAACACAAACTGAAGGGTGATGGATGCCAAAGCGGGTAAAAAGCTAAAAAAGAAATAGCCTACTTTTTTCATAATATCTGCTCCTTTGTCTGAAAACTAAATTTTTGTTTATTTGTTTTTAACCATTCTACCATATATTCCCGGAAAGACAGGGCCTCCCGGCTTAGGGTGATATCTTTTTTGGAAACCAGGTAAATGGGCTTTTTTGCAGTATCCCCGGGAAAGGGGCGAATGACACAGTTTTTTGGAGGATTTTTAAGGAGAAGGTAATCCAATGTCATACCGATTAACAGGTTTTGTTCCGCAAGTTCATGGATAATCCTGTAATCGGAAACCTCTATGGCGGTAAAGGCCGGGACGGCGTGGTTTGTCACATAGTCGCTGGCCTGGCTTTTGCTGGCAATCTGTCCCATGCCCTTAATGGCCACCCGCTCTTTGGAAAGGTCTTTTAAGGTAACTGTGCTTTTTTCCGCCAGGGGATGGCTTTTATGGATAAGCAGACAGAAGCCGTTGGTAAAGAGGTGCACCATATGGTATTTTCCGCTGTCTAAGGGCCCGGTAATCATCCCCAGCTCCGCCATGTTTTGATCCATATGGGAGAGCACTTCCCGGTCGGGAAACTCTTCCAGCCTGAGGATAATGTCCGGGAAGGCTGCCATAAAATCCCGGTAAAATTCCCAGGGGAGATAGGATAAAACGTCATAGGAACAGGCGATGTGCAGATGTTTATACACAGAGCTGGTTAAAAATTTTTTCTGGCTGATAGCCTCGTACTCGTCTAACAGGTTCTGGGCGTGGCGGGTTAAGGCGATGGCGTCCTGGGTGGGAATGAGCTTTCTGCCCTTTCTGATAAAAAGTTCCACGGAAAGCTCCTCCTCTAAGGACAAAATGGTTTTGCTGATGCCCTGGGGGGAGATGAACAATGTCCTGGCCGCCCCGGCAATGCTGCCCTGCCTGTATACTTCCATAAAATAAGATAACTGTCTGACATTCATTGAAAACCTCCGGGTTTTACATACATAGTTCAATCATAAACGATTTGGTTGACAATCTCAACTGTTTTCGTGCTTTATTTTGTGATAATTCTGTGATATAAATTTGTCATGACAAAGACGTCTTTCAATTTCCCGGGAGGGGAAAGGAAAAGGCGTCTTTTTCTATTAACAGATGAGGAAAGAGAGGAGAGCATATGGCGATTGAAAGATTTTCATCAGGGGCGCCCTTAGAGGAAAAAGTAGGGTACTCAAGAATGGTAAAAACAGGAAACCTGGTAATGATAGGGGGGACTACTTCCGTGCAGCCGGATGGGACTGTGTACGGGGAGGGCGACCCATATGAGCAGGGAAAATATATTTTTAAAAAACAGGTGAAGCTTTTAAAACAGGCGGGGGCGGAGCCGGAAGATGTGATAAAGATTATGGCATATGTGACACACATGAAGGACTGTCCCGAAATCAGCCGGGCCTATTCTGAAATTTTCCATGACGTAAGGCCGCTGTTTACCGCAGTGGGGACATCGGAGTTAAACCGACCTTCCCAGCTTGTGGAGATTGAGATGACGGCTGTTATCACGGAAGGATAGGGGGGATTTCTGATGAGCAGGATAAAGGAACATCCGATTTTAGGAGAGCCGGTAAAGGGCAGGGAAGTGCCGTTCACCTTTGACGGAAAACCTATGAAGGGATATGAGGGGGAGCCAGTGGCTGCGGCATTAAAGGCTGCAGGGGTGATGGTGCACCGGTATACGAAAAAGGAGCATAAGCCCAGGGGAATCTTTTGTGCCATAGGAAGATGCACCGACTGCGTCATGATTGTGGACGGAAAGCCCAATATCCGCACATGCGTAACGCCCCTTGCGGAGGGCATGGAAGTAAAGACCCAGTACGGCGTCAGTGATAAGAAGGAGGGGATAAAAGATGAAACGGTATGAGCTTATTGTGGTGGGAGCCGGGCCTGCCGGACTCTCCGCCGCAGTGGAGGCTGCAAAGCAGGGAATGAAAGTCATTGTCTTTGACGAAAATGAAAAGCCCGGAGGGCAGCTTTTTAAACAGATACATAAATTTTTCGGCTCTAAAGAGCACCGGGCAAAAATCCGGGGATTTAAAATCGGGGAGGAACTTTTAAAAGAAGCGGAGGAATCCGGGGTGGAAGTGGTGTTAAACGCCACGGTTTTAGGGCTTTTTCAGGATAAGGAAGTGACGGTGCGGATTGGAGAGAGCGTTTTCCACTACAAGGGAAATGCCGTTATTGTTGCCACGGGAGCGGCGGAAAATATGGTGACATTCCCGGGGTGGACGCTTCCGGGGGTAATCGGCGCAGGAGCCGCCCAGACCATGATGAACCTCCACGGCATCAAACCGGGAAAGCGGGTTTTAATGCTGGGCACAGGAAACGTAGGGCTTGTGGTAAGCTTCCAGCTTATCCAGGCGGGCTGTGAGGTGGCGGCTTTGGTGGATGCGGCGCCCCGGGTAGGGGGCTATGGAGTTCACGGGGCAAAAGTGGCCAGGACGGGGGTTCCCTTTTACCTCTCCCACACCATTGTAAAAGCGGAAGGGGAGGACAGGGTTACAGGGGTTGTCATCGCCCAGGTGGATGAGCATTTCACCCCCATACCCGGAACGGAAAAACATTTTGACGTGGATACCATCTGTCTTGCGGTGGGGCTTTCCCCCATGTCCCAGCTTTTAAAAATGGCAGGGTGTGATATGGAGGATAACCCGAAAAAGGGAGGCCAGGTGCCTGTTACGGACAAATATGGGGAGACATCCCTTCCCGGGGTGTTTGCCGCAGGGGATGTTTCTTCCATTGAGGAAGCCAGCTCCGCAATGATTGAGGGGCGCATGGCAGGGGTTTTAGCCTCCGCTTACCTGGGGTATACAGAGGAAGGGGAAAAAGAGGAAAGGCTTAAGGCATTACAGCAGGATTTAGAGAGTCTGCGCCAGGGCATGTTTGCGCCGGAAAACCGGGGAAAGAAATTGGAAAAGACAGAGGAAGGGTATGAGATTTCCCAGACACTCCTTAACAGGGGATACATCGGGGACGAAGAGATTTTGCGCTATCCCGGAGTGAGACGCCGGGCAGGGATTCATCCTGTGATGGAATGTTCCCAGAATATTCCCTGTAACCCCTGTCAGGATGCCTGTCCCAAAGGCTGCATTAAAATCGGGGAAAAGATTACGGCCCTTCCATCAGTTTCGGATACGGCGGAATGTATCGGCTGCGGTCTTTGTGTGGCATCCTGCTCCGGCCAGGCAATTTTCCTTATCAATGAGGATACAAAAGACGGGTTCGGTGAGGTGACCCTCCCCTACGAATTTCTTCCCCTGCCGGAAAAAGGCAGCCGGGGAATGGCTCTTTCTAGGAGCGGGGAGGAAATCTGTGAAGCGGAAGTGACGGAGGTAAAAAGTTCTCCCGCCTTTGACCACACCAATCTTCTTACCATAAAAGTGCCAAAGGATATGGTGATGCGGGCGCGGTTTTACAGAAGTAATTAAATAATCCGGAATAGAAAAAGAGGTGGACATATGAACAGGGTAAATGACAGAAGCAGGGATATTGGCCCCTTTGTCCCGGCAGGGGACGATGATATGGTGATTTGCCGTTGTGAGGAAATCACAAAGGGGGAAATCAGAAAAGCGGTGCATGAGGGAATGTATACCATAACAGAGCTTAGGCGGTATCTTAGGTGCGGCATGGGGCTATGCCAGGGCCAGACCTGCAGCAGGCTGGTAAAGGGAATTGTGGCAAAGGAACTTAAAGTTTCTCCGGCCCAGTTGGAGCCTGCAGCGGCAAGAGCCCCAATGCGCCCTACGGAAATGCGGATATTAGGCCATGAGGAAGGAGTGTGCAGATAATGAAACATACAGCGGAGGCAGTAATTATCGGCGGCGGAATTATCGGGTGCGCCAGTGCATACTATCTTGCAAAAAAAGGGTGCTCCGTCATTGTTTTAGAGGGAAGCGATTATATTGGAAACGGGGGTTCCAGCAGAAACGGGGGCGGTGTGCGCCAGTCCGGCCGTGACCCCAGGGAGATTCCCATGGTAATGTGGGGGATTCAAAATGTATGGCCAACCCTTTCTGAGGAACTGGGGGTGGATGTGGAGTACACCCAGAAGGGCAACCTGCGGCTGGGGAAAACCCCGGCACACCTTAAAATTTTAGAAGGCCTGACGGAGCGGGCGAAAGCCTGCGGCCTGGGGGTTGAGATGATAGACGGGGATGAGGTGAGAAAGATTAACCCCTATCTCTCAGAAGAAGTGATTGGGGCCAGTTTCTGCCCCACAGACGGACATGCCAATCCCCTTACCGCAACCCTGGGATACTATAAGCGGGCCAGGGAATTGGGAGTACGCTTTATCACCGGGGAGAAGGTTTTAAAACTTTTGACCGTTAAGGGAAAAATAAGAAAAGTCGTCACGGAAAACAATACCTATGAAGGGGAAAAAGTTTTGGTGGCGGCAGGGTATGAGAGCCGGAAAATCACCGAGAGCGTAGGCATTGACATTCCCATGCAGAAAGTAAAGCTTACCTGTCTTGTGACAGAGGCCCAGCCCTTTATGTTTGAACAGATGCTTGGCACGGCGGAGGCGGATTTTTACGGACACCAGAGCAGCCACGGCTCCTTTGTCTTCGGGGGTTCCACAGGCTTAGAGCCCTGTGAAAAGGATAACGGCCACGGCATTTCCCAAAGCGGAAGCGCATCCTGCATCTGCCGGGGAATTATGAAATATTTCCCTGCATTAAAAGATGCAAAGATTGTCAGGGAGTGGAGCGGATTTATCGATGAGTGCGCAGATAAAGTTCCCGTCATAAGCCCTGTGGAGGAAGTGCCGGGACTCTACCTTGCCTGCGGCTTTACGGGACACGGCTTTGGCATTGCCCCCGGCGCCGGGGTAAATATAGCGGAAATGATGACGGAGGGAAACTTTACGGTGGACAATATGAAAGATTTCCGCTATGACCGTTTCAAAGCGAAGATATAGGAGGAAGGCAAATGCGAAGCATTTCTTAAAATGCCTTCCGACGACATGCCGCCGAACGCAGGTGAGGGGGCGATACCTTATTAAAGGAGGAAGGAAATTTATGGAAAAAGTGGAATTGGTTAAAGTTGAGATTATCACCAATATGGCGAAGGTGGATATGCTCCGCCAGGAATTGGGCAAGTTTGGGATTTCCGGCATGACAGTGTACGAGGCAAAGGGCTGCGGGGTGCAGCTTGGCACAAAGGAATATGAGGCCGAAACCCATTCGGAGCCCATACTTTTGGACAAGCAGGTGGTAATGGTGGTGTTAGAGGAAAGGGAACTTGCGGAATTTCTTGATTTTGTGGAAAAAGAGCTCTACACCGGGCATATCGGGGACGGAAAAATTTTTATTTCCCCCATTTTAAACGTGGTTAGAATCCGTACCGGGGAAGAAGGGACAGATGCTATAGCAGAGGGAAAAGCATACTAAAGCATAAGTTTATCCCTTTCGGGGAAAGGAAGTGTTTATATGGAAGAAAAGAAACTAGGGCTGGGAAGCGTGATTGCAACCGGGGTGGGTCTTGTGGTGGCCACAAGCTGTCTTTTGTCCCTGGGGATTGGGGCTGCCAGTATAGGGATTACTTTTATTATCACCATGGTGATTGCCTGCGTGTTAAATATGCTTCTGGCTTTATCTGTGGCGGAGTTAAATGCGGTGATGCCAAATCTGACAGGAGGGCTGGCCCAGTATACCTTAGCCTGCATGGGGCCTTTTATCACCGTGATTGTCATGGTGGGAGGCTATCTTGTGTGCAATACCGTAATCAGCAGCGTGGAGGCGGCTATGTTTGGCAATACCTTAAGCAGCGTATTTCCCCAATTTGGCATATCGGGAAATATATACAGCGGAGTGCTGATTCTAGTTCTTATTGTGTTAAACCTTAAGGGTGTGGATATGTTTGCAAAAGTGCAGGATTTTGTGGCCTTTGCCTTGATTTTTTCCCTGGCGGTAATGGGCATTTTAGGGGCGCTGCACCTTGGTGCGGGGGAGGAAGTGAGCCAGGCGGCCGTGCTTTCCTGTGATTTTACAGATATCACCGGGCTGTGCGGACTGGGATTTTTTCTCTTTATCGGCATTGAGTATGTGATTCCCATTTCCAAAGAAGTAAAAAACGCAAGAAAAAATGTTCCTATGGGAATGATTATCGGGCTTTTGTCTATTCTTATTATGCAGAGCATAATGGTAATCGGGTTTAAAAATTATACCCCCTGGGAAGAACTGGGAAAGGATGCCACGCCCCATGTGCTTTACGGCACCATGCTCCTTGGAAAAGCGGGAACGGTGTGGATGGCGGTGGTGTCCGTCCTTGCAGTGACCAGCAGCGTCAATACGGTCATCAGTTCCCTGGGCTATATCTGCTATGGGATGGCAAAGATAAACCTTCTCCCCGCCTTTTTCTTAAAGACGAATAAAAAAGGAGCGCCCTATGTGGGGATTTTAATTATCGGGGGAACCATATTTCTGATTAATATTACCGGGTTAAGCGGTACAGACCAGCTTTCTTTCCTGCTTTTAAGCGGCTGTGTTTTCTGGATGATTGCCTATATTGTGACCCATATCAATGTACTGATTTTAAGGAAAAGGCTGCCCAAGGTCCCAAGGACGTTTAAGGCGCCTTTTACCCCGGCGCTGCAGATTGTGGGAATTTTGGGAACCCTTTGGATGATATACAATATAGATTCCGATGCCGAAATACGGATGCGGATTTACCGTCTGTGTCTCTTTACCTTTATCCCCTTTGTTATCTATGCTTTTGTGTGGGTAAAAAAGGTGGTGAAGAAGCCTTTATTTAAAGCCTACCCCGTCAGTGAGGTAATGGCTATGGAACATGAATTGTACTGGGAACACCACAGGAAAAAATAAAAAGCACAAAGTCCTTTGGCATTTGGCCGGGGCAAGAGGAGGATATTATGAGTTACCCAAGTTTGGATTTGTTATATTTAAGCGAGGAAGATATGATAAAAGCAGGAGTGACCGATGTGGTAAAATGTACGGACTGCATGGAGGAACTTCTTAAGATTTTAGATAAAGGGGACTACCGCATGGGAGGCGAAAACGGCAATTCCCACGGGTGCATGGTGACATTCCCCGATGAGCCGGAATTTCCCCATATGCCGAAAAACGCACCGGACAGGCGGTTTATGGCCATGCCCGCCTATGTGGGAGGAAAATTTGACGTGGCGGGGATGAAATGGTACGGCTCCAATGTAAAAAACCGGGAAAAGGAACTGCCCCGTTCCATTTTAATGGTGATGTTAAATGACAAAGAGACAGGGGCGCCCCTTTCCCTTATGTCCGGTAATCTTTTAAGCGCTTACCGGACGGCGGCAATTCCAGGAGTGGGGGTGAAAAATCTTGCAGTAAAAAATGCAAAAGTCCTTGGAATCGTAGGCCCCGGGGTTATCAACACCACTGCCGTGGAGACATTTGCGGCCCTCCGCCCATCTTTGGACACCTTAAAAATCAAGGGGAGGGGAAAAGCTTCCATTGACCGCTGCATTGCGTATGTAAAAGAAAAATGCCCCCAGTTTAAAAACTTTATTGTCTGCGATACCTTAGAGGAGTGCGTTAAGGACAGCGATATTTTAAGCTTTGCCACCACCACCCCTTTAGGCTCCGGCAGGGAAAGCTATCCAAGGGTGGAGCAGTCCTGGCTAAAGCCCGGCGTGTTAATCTGCGTGCCCGGGGCGGCGGATTTTGCCGATGAATTTATTACCGGGGGAAACATGAAACTGGTGGTGGATAACATCAAGCTTTACGAGGCATGGGCGGAGGAATACTCCTATCCCTGTTACAATACGGTATACATTCCGGGATGTCTGTTTATGGATTTGGTGCACGATAAGAAAATGGATAAATCCATGATTCACGATTTGGGGGCCATTTTAAACGGGAAAGTTCCCGGCAGGGAAAGGGAGGATGAAATTATCCTTTATTCTGTGGGGGGTATGCCTGTGGAGGATGTGGCCTGGGGCAAGGAAGTGTATGATTATGCTGTGGAACACGGGATTGGGACGAAACTGAACTTGTGGGAGAAACCTTATTTGTTTTAGTGTGATAAAGGCTTCCCGGGATTGCCCAGGGAGTCTTTTGTTTTGTACAATAATGTGATATTTTCCCTTCATATCTCACCGCTCCTTTATTTTCAGGGCCTCATGAAAATATTCGGCGTATCCGTGAACCGGTTTTCCCGTATTTAACATCACGGCGTCAAAATCCCCTGCAGAACTAAAATCCATTACATGGTGGAGATTGATGGTTAAATCTTTTTTTCTGCCAATTTCCACAATCCATTTTGCACAGTCATCCCCGCAGGAGGAGGCGTTGAAAATATTGCCCGTGTCGTCAAATGCCATAAGTATTAAAGTTTTTACACCCCCGGATATCTCTTTTGGGGATATGGGGCCAAGGACGGGGCTCTCAATTAAGTGAGGGCTTTTTACCTCTGATTTGTCAACATCTTTTATCATTTCAACGGACAGGGGATGTATGATCCAGTCGTCTTCGTATTGGTTGTCAAAATAAGTGGGCGGGTGGTAGATGGAATTTTTAATATCTCCAAAAATTATATTTAACATGGTTTTTCCTCAAATATTAAAAATAGTGTTTACTTTTATTAGTTTATCATATCTGTTTGCAGAAATCTATGAAATATCACAAAACAGGAATTTAGAAAAGCGTTGAAAAAAGTTTGATTTCGGCTATACTGTTATATATAAAAGTCCTGCATATTTTAAGTACAGTGTGTCAGAGGAGAGATGCCCAATGGAAAAACGGATACCAATCGGAATAGAGTTTTACAAAACAATGATAGAGGGAAATTATTACTATGTGGATAAGACTTTGCTGGTAAAAGAAATTCTGGAAAAAGGGGCATCTGTCAGCCTTTTTACCCGGCCAAGGCGATTTGGGAAAACACTGGCTATGACTATGCTGAAGGCGTTTTTTGAGGATGAGAGAGACGAAAATGGTGATAAAGTTGACAACAGCAAATATTTTGCAGGGCAAAAGATTGCAGCCTTTGAAGATATTATGGCAGGCCATATGGGAAAATATCCGGTGATTAATTTATCATTAAAATCTGCCAAACAGCCTGACTTTGAAATGGCGTATGATGTTTTGGTGGATGGGATACGGGAAGAATTTGCAAGACATGCCTATATTCTTAACGGGGATATCCTTTCGGAGAATGAAAGGGAGAAATACCGGGCAGTGTTAGAAGGAAGGGGGAAAAACAGCGAATATGCCACTTCCCTTGCCTTTTTGTCCCAGTGCCTGGAAAAATATCATGGAAAAGGGACAGTGATTTTAATAGACGAATATGACGTGCCTTTGGAAAATTCTTTTTTTGAAGGTTTTTATGATAAGATGACAGCTTTTATCCGTTCTTTCTTTGAGTCAGCCTTAAAGACAAATAAAAGCCTTGCGTTTGGGGTGGTGACCGGGTGTCTTAGAATCAGCAAAGAAAGTATTTTTACCGGGTTAAATAATTTGGATGTAATCTCTTTATTAAATAGAGATTATGCGGAATATTTTGGCTTTACCCAGGGGGAGGCAGAAGAAATTCTTGGGTTTTACGGGCTTTTGGAAAAAAGGGAAGAGATGAAACAATGGTACGACGGATATCGGTTTGGGGATACGGAGGTGTATAACCCCTGGAGTGTCATAAATTATGTGCGTACTGCGGCGTTGGATTCCCATGCCTTTCCAAAGCCCTACTGGTCAAATACTTCTTCTAACAGCATTATCAAAGAATTGATTGAAGGGGCGGATTTTATTACCAGGGGGGAGATTGAGGAATTGATGGAGGGGGGGGGAATAGAGAAACAGGTACACGAAGAGATTACCTATGGAGACATCCGGGAATCCCAGGATAATTTGTGGAATTTTCTGTTTTTTACCGGTTATCTGAAAAAGGCGGGAGAACGGTTTGACGGGGAAAGTATTTATCTGAAAATGGAAATTCCCAATGCGGAGATTCGATATATATACAGGAACCAGATTTCTTCCTGGTTTGATAAAAAAATAAAAGGCGCCGATTTATCTCCGTTAATTACTGCTATGGAGCAGGGAGACTGCCACAGCATGGAGGAATTTTTATCTGACCAGCTTTTAGATACCATCAGTTATTTTGATTATGCGGAAAATTATTATCATGGGTTTGTGTCGGGACTTTTAAAAGCGGCAGGGAAATATATGGTGCGCTCTAACAGGGAGAGCGGAGAAGGAAGGCCGGATATTTTAATGTATTCCCCCACAGTAAGGGGAAAGGTTTTTATTATAGAGTTGAAAGCGGCAAAAGAATATGGTCTGATGGGAGAAAAGTGCGAGGAAGCTTTAAGACAGGCGGCGGAGAAAAATTACAGGGAAGCTTTTGAAGGGAACGGATATAAAGACATTACAGTTTACGGGATTTGCTTTTTCAGGAAGGAATGTATGGTAAGGGCGGGAGGAAGAAAAAACGGTTGAGAAAAAAGTTCCTTTCAGTTATATTATTATGTAGAAATTGCGGCAGTAAGCCCTCATAAAAAGCACAGCCATTATGACGTTATGATGAAGCCCTATGATAAAAATGACAAGGCATTTGATAGCAGAAGGCTGTCTGCCGGAGAATATCCGTAAGTATGGTTTTGCATTCCAGGGGAAACAATGCCTTATCGGATCACCATGAAAAGATAAAAAGGAGCGCGTTTTATGTCCTTTGCACATTTGCATGTCCACACAGAGTACAGTCTCTTGGACGGGTCTAATAAAATTAAAGAATATGTAGCCAGATTAAAGGAGCTTAACATGACAGCCGGGGCCATCACAGACCACGGGGTGATGTATGGCGTCATAGAATTTTACAAAGCGGCAAAGGCCGCCGGCATCAACCCGGTGCTGGGGTGTGAGGTGTATGTGGCACCGAATTCCCGGTTTGACAGGGAAAATGTACAGGGTGAAGACAGGTACTACCACCTGGTGCTTTTGGCGGAAAATAATACAGGCTACGGCAACCTTATGAAAATTGTCTCCAGGGGTTTTGTGGAGGGATATTACTATAAACCCAGGGTGGATATGGAAGTTTTAAACCAGTACCATGAGGGAATTATCGCCCTCTCTGCCTGCCTGGCAGGGGAAGTGCAGCGGTATCTGGAAAAGGGGCTGTATGAGGAGGCAAAAGCTGCTGCGTTTAAATATGAAAAATGTTTTGGCAGGGGGAATTTTTTCCTGGAACTTCAGGATCATGGCCTTTTAAAGCAGCAGGAGGTAAACCAGCAGCTTTTACGCCTTTCTAAAGATACGGGAATTGAACTGGTAGTGACAAACGATGTGCACTATACCTTTGAAAAGGATGCCCAGGCTCACGATATCCTTTTGTGCCTCCAGACAGGGAAAAAGTTAAGCGATGAAAACAGGATGCGCTATGAGGGCGGACAGTATTACGTGAAATCCGAAGAGGAGATGCGGGCCTTGTTTCCCTATGCCCAGGAAGCGGTATCCAACACCCAGAAAGTTGCGGACAGGTGCCATGTGGAAATTGAGTTCGGCAACACAAAATTGCCGGATTTCCCTGTGCCAAAGGGCTATACCACCTATGAATATCTGGAAAAAATCTGTTATGAGGGGTTAAAAAAGCGGTATCCTTCGGATGAGCAGGAGTTAAAGCCAAGACTTGAATATGAGTTAAAAGTCATTAAAGATATGGGGTATGTGGAGTATTTTCTCATTGTGTGGGACTACATCCGCTACGCCAGGGAACATGATATTATTGTGGGGCCCGGAAGGGGAAGCGCAGCGGGAAGCCTGGTGGCCTATACCACGGGAATCACCAATATTGATCCCATACAATATGGGCTTATTTTTGAGCGTTTTTTAAATCCTGAGCGTGTGTCCATGCCGGATATTGACGTGGATTTCTGCTTTGAGAGACGTCAGGAGGTCATTGACTATGTAATCGAAAAATACGGCAAGGACTGTGTGACCCAGATTGTCACCTTTGGTACCTTAGCGGCAAGAGGTGTGATTCGTGATGTGGGCCGTGTGATGGATCTGCCCTATGCCTTTGTGGACACCATTGCAAAGAGTATCCCAATGGAGCTTGGAATTACCATTGACAAAGCCCTTAAGATGAATCCGGAACTGAAAAAGCTCTATGAGGGGGATGAAAGCGTAAAAGAACTCATTGACATGTCAAGGCGCTTAGAGGGGCTTCCCAGGCATACCTCCATGCATGCGGCGGGGGTGGTGATTTCCCAGAAGCCTATGGATGAATATGTGCCTTTGTCCAGAGGGGCTGACGGTATGATTACCACTCAGTTTCCCATGACCACCATAGAGGAATTAGGGCTTTTAAAAATGGATTTTTTAGGGCTGCGCACCTTAACGGTCATTCAGAATGCGGTAAAGATGGCGGAAAAAAATTCCGGGGCCAGCATTGATATTGACAACATTGATTTTGACGATAAGGCGGTTTTAAACTCCCTTGGCACCGGAAAGACGGAAGGTGTGTTCCAGCTTGAGAGTGCGGGGATGAAAAACTTTATTAAAGAGTTAAAGCCACAGAACCTGGAGGATATTATTGCAGGAATCTCCCTGTACCGCCCCGGCCCCATGGATTTTATCCCGGCCTATATCAGGGGGAAAAACAGCCAGGGACCCATTACCTACGACTGTCCCCAGCTTGAGCCGATTTTATCCCCCACTTACGGGTGTATCGTCTATCAGGAGCAGGTCATGCAGATTGTGCGGGACTTAGCGGGATATACCTGGGGGAGAAGTGATTTGGTGCGCCGGGCCATGAGCAAAAAAAAGCAGTCGGTAATGGAGCAGGAGAGGAAGAACTTTGTCTACGGCAATCCCGATGAGGGGGTAAAGGGCTGCGTCTTAAACGGGATTCCGGAGCAGGTGGCAAATAAGATTTATGATGAGATGATTGATTTTGCTAAATATGCTTTTAACAAATCCCACGCCGCCGCCTATGCGGTGGTTTCCTACCAGACGGCTTACTTAAAATATTATTACCCGGTGGAGTATATGGCGGCCCTTATGACTTCCGTACTTGACCATACCAGCAAAGTGTCGGAATATATTTTAACCTGCCGCAGAATGGGGATAAAAATCCTTCCCCCGGATATCAATGAAGGGGAGGGAGGATTTTCCGTTTCCGGCAGGGAGATACGCTATGGCCTCTCCGCCATTAAAAGTGTGGGAAAACCTGTGATAGAAGCTATTGTAGGGGAGAGGAAGGAGCGGGGAAAGTTCCTGTCCCTAAAGGACTTTCTTACCAGAATGAACGGCAGGGAGGTAAATAAGCGCAGCGTGGAGAGCTTTATAAAAGCAGGGGCCTTAGACTGTTTCCCAGGGACAAGAAAGCAGAAGATGATGGTGTATGCCGCCATTATGGACAGCATTTACCAGGAAAAAAAGACTTCCATGGCAGGCCAGATGACCCTGTTTGACTTTGCCTGTGAGGAGGATAAAAAAGAGTATGAGATTGCAATGCCCCCCGTGGGGGAATATGAAAAGGAAGAGCTTTTGGGCTTTGAAAAAGAGGTGTTAGGCATTTATGTCAGCGGCCATCCCTTAGAAGAATATGAGGGAAAGTGGAGGAAAAATATTACCAATACCACGGCGGACTTTCTGGTGGAGGAGGAGACGGGGGAAACCAAAATAAAAGACAGCGCATCTGCCATGATTGGGGGAATGATAACGGAAAAGACCATTAAATATACAAAGACAAACCAGGCCATGGCCTTTCTCACCATTGAAGACCTTCTTGGAACGGTGGAGGTCGTGGTATTCCCCAGGGATTACGGAAAATACCAGTCCCTGCTTGAGGTGGATTCCAAAGTGTTTATCCGGGGCAGGGCAAATGTGGAGGAAGAAAAGAACGGAAAGCTGATCTGTGAGAGAGTCTACGGTTTTGACGAGGCAAAGCGGGAGCTTTGGATCCAGTTTCCGGACAAGGAACAGTTTATCGCCCAGGAGGATAAGCTTTACAAAATGCTGGCGGAGTCGGACGGAAAGGATTCCGTAGTGATTTATCTCTCCGCAGAGAGAGCGAGAAAAAGACTGCCGGACAGCAGGAATATAGAGATCGAAGAGGGCCTTATGAACAATTTAACTAAGATTTATGGTGAAAATAATGTAAAAGTTGTGGAAAAGGCTATTGAAAACCTGGGGCAAAGATATTAAAATATAAAGGATTAGGATGAAATTGGATTTGGGATAGATTTAGGAGGAAACAGGATTATGGCAAAAGAAATCAAGACAGTCGGTGTGTTAACCAGCGGCGGGGACGCTCCGGGAATGAATGCTGCCATCCGTGCAGTTGTCCGTGAAGCTTTGGTAAAAGGATTAAAAGTAAAAGGAATTAAGAGAGGATATGCGGGACTTCTCCAGGAAGAGATTATTGATATGGAGGCAAGAAGCGTCTCCGATACCATCCAGCGGGGAGGTACGATTCTGCAGACAGCCCGCTGTATGGAGTTTGTCACAGAGGAAGGCCAGAAGAAAGGTGCGGAAATCTGTAAAAAGCACGGCATTGACGGCGTGATTGTCATCGGCGGGGACGGCTCTTTTAAAGGCGCCCAGAAACTGGCGGCTCTGGGGATTAATACCATTGCCCTTCCGGGAACCATTGATCTTGACATTGCATGTACAGAGTATACTATTGGATTTGACACAGCGGTAAATACCGCAATGGAAGCTATCGACAAGGTAAGGGATACATCCACATCCCATGAGCGGTGCAGCATTATTGAAGTTATGGGCCGTGGAGCCGGCTATATTGCCCTGTGGACAGGAATCGCCAACGGTGCGGAGGATATTCTTCTCCCGGAGCGGTATGATTATGACGAGCAGCGTCTGGTAAACAATATTATTGCAAATAAAAAACGGGGAAAACAGCACCATATTATTATTAATGCAGAGGGTATCGGACATTCCGCAAGTATGGCCAGAAGAATTGAGGCCGCTACAGGGGTGGAGACAAGGGCAACGATTTTAGGGCACATGCAGCGTGGAGGAAGCCCCACCTGTAAAGACCGCGTTTACGCATCTATTATGGGAGCCCTTGCAGTAGATCTTTTGTGCCAGGGCAAATCCAACCGTGTAGTGGGATACCGCCACGGTGACTTTGTGGACTTTGATATTGACGAGGCACTGGCAATGAAAAAAGAGATTTCTGAGTACCAGTTTGAAGTCTGTGAAAATCTTTCTAAATAAGAATAAAATTTCGGAAAGGAATGGCGTCTCTAAGACAAGGCTGCTTTGAGACGCCCTTATTTTTTATGATTACCACCACGTCCAGTAAACAGGTGAAAAATTTGATTCTGCTTGGGAAAAAGCCCAGGGAAAGAAGAGAGCAGCAGGTCTTTTTGGCGGAGGGGAAAAAAATGTTTTTGGAGACGCCCGAGGAGCTTTTAAAAAAAGTCTACGTGTCAGAAACATTTTTTCAGGAAAAAGAGAATAAAAATTTTCTGGAAAAGACAGATTATGAAGTGTTAAAAGACAGTGTTTTTCAGGCGGTCAGCGGCACAAAAACCCCCCAGGGGATTTTAAGTGTGGTTTCCATGCCTAAGTGGGATGAGGAGAATCTGTTAAAAACACAGAACGGTTTTTTTCTGCTTCTGGAGGGGATTCAGGATCCGGGAAATCTGGGGACAATGCTGCGCACAGCGGAGGGGGCAGGGGTTACGGCAGTGATTGCCAGCAAGACCACAGTGGATTTGTACAACCCGAAAACCATCCGTTCCACCATGGGGAGCATTTTCCGCATGCCTTTCCTTTCGGCGGAGGATTTTCCTTGCGCCATTGCAAAATTAAAAAAACATTTTGTGAAAATCTATGCCGCACATCTTGAGGGAAGCGTTTCCTGTTATGAGCCGGATTACACAGGGGGCGTGGGCTTTTTAATGGGGAATGAAGGGAACGGCCTTACCAGGGAGGCAGCGGCTCTGGCGGACACCTGCATTAAAATTCCCATGGAGGGAAACGTGGAGTCCTTAAATGCAGGGGTGGCGGCGGCTGTCCTTATGTATGAAGCAAGCAGACAGAGAAAGGGATAGTTTATGTTTCGTTTATGGGCAAAAGAGTTTAAGGATAACCGTATGCTTAAGGACATGACGGTGTGTAATGACAAAGAGGATACCAGAACCCATAAAGTATTCGGGGCAATAGAGGAAGTGTGCCTTGCCTTTGATTTGGGAAAGCCTATCTGGTTAGACAGCAATGTGGCGGATTTTAAAATCCATGCAAAAACCAGGTTTTCCCAGGATAATTTTGTGGAAGAAATAGAATTTGACTATCTGGAAATTCAAATTATTGAAGAAGACTGAAAAGAAAAATATCCCTCTTAAAAAACTCTTAAATTTCATTTAAATATCTCTGTAAAATTAGACAGATTGCACAAAGTATGGTATACTAAAAGTATTTAAAGAATCAGTGTATATATTTAGAAGTATCGTATGCGGGTTGTAAATTGTTTTAGTAAACGGAGGTTAGAAAATGGAACAGCAGCAGATAAATTTGGGGGAGGGTATTGACAGCTGGAAGTCTATGATATTTTTATATCAGAGCGCCATTAAAGAAGTCACAACAAAATTGGAAATTTTGAACGACGAGTTTCAAAATGTACATCAGTATAATCCTATCGAATATATTAAGTCCAGGGTAAAATCTCCTGAGAGTATTGTGAAAAAGCTAAAGAGAAACGGGTATGAGAGTACCATACATAATATGGTGGAGCATGTGAACGATATTGCGGGTATCCGTATTGTGTGCTCCTTTACTTCGGATATTTATAAGATGGCGGCTATGATTGGAAAGCAGAATGACCTGACGGTGATATCGGTGAAGGATTATATCAAGCACCCGAAAGAGAGCGGTTATAAGAGTTACCACATGCTTCTCACTGTGCCTATCTTTTTGTCAGATAAGGTGGTAAACACAAAGGTGGAGATTCAGATCCGCACCATGGCCATGGATTTCTGGGCAAGTTTAGAGCATAAGATTTTTTACAAGTTTGAGGGGGATGCCCCGGATTATATCAGCAAGGAACTGCGGGAGTGCTCTGAGATTGTATCTGTCCTAGATGATAAAATGTTAAGCTTAAACCAGGCCATTACCCTGGCCAAAAAGCGCCAGGAGGAAGAGAGGCGTACAGAGGGTATCCAGATAGGGGAACGGAAAATAGAGAGCAAGAAAAGATTTGTAAGTTAAAAGTCAGGGGATAGAAAGAGAGTAAATACATGTTATCAAAAAAGATTAAGGAAGCACTGGCGGGCAGTTCCGCCATCCGTGCAATGTTTGTAGAGGGAAAAGAGCTGGCGGAAAAAGTGGGGGCGGAAAATGTTTTTGACTACAGCCTTGGGAACCCCGCCACACCGGTGCCGGATTCGTTTAACAGTACCGTAAAAGAACTTTTGGACAAAGAGGACTCCCTGGTTCTTCACGGGTATATGTCAAATTCCGGCTATGAGGATGTAAGGGCCGCCATTGCAGACAATTTAAACAGGCGCTTTGGTACAAACTTTTCTTTGAAAAATATTGTGATGACTGTTGGGGCAGCCGGGGGGATGAATGTAATTTTTAAGACTGTATTAGACCCGGGGGAGGAAGTGATTGTCTTTGCTCCGTTTTTTGGGGAATACAGAAATTATGTGGCAAATTTTGACGGGGTTTTAATTCCCGTGGCTCCGGATTATAACACATTCCAGCCGGATTTAGACGCCTTTGAGAAGGCGGTAAATGAGAAGACAAAGGCGGTAATTATCAATACCCCAAACAATCCCACAGGGGTGGTGTACTCCCATGCAACCATGAAAAGCATTGGGGAGATTCTTTTGAAAAAGGAAAAGGAATTTGGGAAAGAAATTTACCTTATCTCCGATGAACCTTACCGGGAGCTGGTATATGGCGATGTAAAAGAAAATTTCCTCACAAAGTATTACCACAATACCCTGGTGGGTTACTCTTTCAGCAAGTCCTTATCCCTGCCGGGAGAGCGTATCGGATATATTGTTGTGCCGGACGAGGTGACGGAAGCGGAAGAAATGCTTTCCGGTCTTGAAGTGGCAAACCGCACCTTAGGGTTCGTCAATGCCCCTTCCCTGATGCAGAAAGCAGTGGCACATCTTGTGGAGGAAAAGACGAATCTCACCTTTTACGATAAAAACCGCAAAGTGCTTTATGAGGGGCTTAAGAGTTTAGGTTTTACCTGTATCAAGCCTGAGGGGGCCTTTTACCTCTGGGTGAAGTCCCCGGTGGAAAAGGAAGAAGAGTTTGTAAGGACAGCAAAAAAATATAATTTGATTATAGTAAAAGGCAGTGCTTTTGGCTGCGGAGGTTATGTGCGGCTGGCTTACTGTATTGCCCATGAAAAGGTGGTGCGCTCCCTTGACGCCTTTGCTAAGCTGGCAGAGGAATACGGACTTAAAGGGAAGGGAGAATAGAAATGGGAAACTGGGAAGATAATATACGAAAAGTAACTCCCTATGTACCGGGAGAACAGCCGAAAAAAGAAAACATCATTAAATTAAATACAAATGAGAATCCCTATCCCCCTGCACCGGGGGTGGTGCGGGCCTTAAAGGAAATGGATACGGATTTGCTGAGACGTTATCCTGACCCTTCCGCAGCCCTTTTGGTGGATGCCATTGCAGAAAATTACGGGCTAAAACCGGGGCAGGTGTTTGTGGGAGTTGGTTCAGACGACGTGCTGGCCATGGCATTTCTCACCTGTTTTAATTCGGATAAGCCTATTCTCTTTCCCGATATCACCTATTCCTTTTATGATGTGTGGGCCAAGCTGCTTCGGATTCCCTATGAGGTGATACCTTTGGATAAAGATTTCCGGCTGGTGTCTTCGGATTACAAAAGGGAGAACGGGGGAATTGTATTTCCAAATCCAAACGCCCCCACCGGGGAGTTAAAACCCCTGGATGAAGTGGAGGAAATCATAAAATCCAACAGGGACGTCATTGTGATTGTGGATGAGGCATATATTGATTTTGGGGGGGAAAGCGCCCTTCCCCTGCTTAAAAGTTATGATAACCTTCTGATTGCCCAGACCTTCAGCAAGTCCCGCTCCATGGCGGGGATGCGCATCGGATATCTTCTGGGAAATGAGAAATTAATCAAATTTATCAATGACTGCAAATATTCCTTTAATTCTTATACCATGAACCAGACCGCCATTGTTATGGGGGTGGAAGCTGTAAAGGACAGGGAATATTTTTTAAGCTGCAGGGAAAAAATTATGGATACCAGGGAGTGGGCAAAAAAAGAGTTTCTGGATCTTGGCTTTTCTTTTGGGGATTCCATGAGCAATTTTCTCTTTGTGACCCATCCCACCTATGATGCAGAGGAACTTTTTGAAGATTTGCGGGATGCAGGCATCTATGTCCGGCATTTTAAAAAGCCGGAGAGGATTAAACATTATCTTCGTATTACCATTGGCACAAGGGAAGAGATGGAGCGGTTATTTGATTTTTTAAAGCAGTATAAGAACAAACAGTAGGAGAAATTATGTTAAAACAATATTTAATTATATTTTTTGTCTCTATGGTACCCTTGATTGAGCTTCGGGGGGCAATTCCTATTTCCCAGGGATTTCAACTTCCCTTTCTTCCTTCTTACATTGTGTGTATCATAGGCAACATGCTTCCGGTTCCCATTATTTATCTTTTTGCAAGGAAAGTCCTTGAGTGGGGTGCGGATAAGCCGGTTATCGGTGGTTTCTTTAGCTTCTGCCTGGAAAAGGGAGAAAAAGGCGGGAAAAAATTGCAGGAGAAAGCGGGCAGGGGATTATTTCTGGCACTGCTTTTGTTTGTGGGAATCCCCATCCCCGGCACAGGGGCCTGGACGGGAACTCTGGCGGCAAGTATTTTGGATATGGATTTTAAGTCCAGTATTACCGCTGTGATGCTGGGGGTGCTTTTGGCAGGAATTATAATGGGGGTGGCAAGCTTCCTCACCATAGGCCAGATCGTATAGGGAAATGACAATTAAGAAAAATGGAAGAGGAGGATTATGTATGCCGCTGATTCAGGAAAGAACTTACACAACTGAAGATATTTATGCCCTGCCAGAGGGACAGAGGCAGAACTTATTGACGGACAGATATATGATATGGCGCCGTCCATGCGGTAGATTTGGTTCTTAACATTGCAGATTTGCTATCCTGAAAAAAATTGCCCGGGACTAAAATTCCGGGCAGTTTTTTTCCCAATTTGACATCAATCCGGCAAAATCAGAAAGTTTTATTTTGCCGCTTTTTCGGCAAATTCTGTGTTCACTAAAACATCATACTCCGGCCTTGCCTTTAACTGGTCGGATTCATCCAAAATATCTAAGAGCAGGGTAAAGGCATCCTGGGTGAAAATTACGTCAGTTTTCCAGGTATCCTGGTCTTTATACCGGGTTACGATAGCGGCAATGGTTTCCTCCTTTGTATCTGCAAACTGGGGTGCAATGGCTTTTGCAATTTCTTCGCTGGAGTGAGAATCTACATATTTCATTCCTTTCTGCAGTGCATTGACAAAGGATTGGATAATCTCCGGATGTTTTTCTATGTAACTCTCTTTGGCGGAGAAGGCGGTGTAGGGCACATACCCGGAATCCACTCCCAGGGAGGCCACCACATATCCGGCGCCTTCCGTCTCCAATGCATTGGCTGCAGGTTCAAATTCCACGGTAAATTTTGCGTCCGGGCTTCCGGTGAAAGCTGCCGCCGTGGAGCCAAAGTCGATGCTCTGGTCAATGGTTAAGTCATTTTTGGGGTCAATGTTGTTTTTCTTTAACACATATTCAAAGACCATCTGAGGCATACCCCCTGCTCTTCCGCCTAAAACATAAGAACCTTTGATGTCCTCCCACTTAAAATCTTCCATAGGCTCTCTTGCCACCAGGAAATTTCCGGCACGCTGGGTGAGCTGGGCAAAGTTTTTGACCACATCCACAGCCCCTTCGTTGTAGGTGTACACTGTGGTTTCCGGTCCCATAAAGCCAATGTCCGCCTCATCGGATAATACGGCGGTCATGGTTTTATCTGCCCCAAACCCCGTTACCAGTTCCAGTTCAATGCCTTCCTCTGCGAAGTACCCCTCTTCAATAGCAACATACATAGGCGCATAGAAAATGGAATGGGCAACTTCGTTTAACACAACTTTTTCTGTTTTTACCTTTGGGGCTTCGGTCTTTTCCTTTGCGCCGGAAGTTCCGGAATCCCTGACGGCGTTTTTTTCTGCGCCGCATCCGCAGAATGTCAGGAGCATGGCAGCCGTCATAAGAATTGCGGCTGCCCCTTTTCTTTTACGTAGAAATTTGGTCCCATGGAAACGAAATGACAATAGTAAATCCTCCCTTTAAATAGAATCTTTGTGCTTTCTATTTTATGCAGGGGAGGAGGAAATGTGCAAAGATAACTCCTCGATTGTTTTGGGAAGGGGATTTAGTCCCAAAAGTTCTCCGGTCTGGTACAAAAGAGGCTGAGTGAGGCCGCAGGTGTGAAGAAGAGACTTACGGGCAAAAACCTTTTCCGGTGAGTCGTCTGCCACAAGCCGTCCCTGGTGGAAAATTAAAATGCGTTTTGCCCATTTCCAGGCAAAATCCACATCGTGGGTGGAGATGATAAGGGGAAAGCCCAAAAGAGCAAATTTTTCCAGGTTTTCTTCCAGAAGTTTGGCATTGGCAGAATCCAAGCAGGAGGCAGGCTCGTCTAAAAGCAGAAGTTTTGGTTTCATAGCAAGGATGCCAGCGATGCCCACCCGTTTTTTTTCGCCGCCGGAGAGGTATTGGGGGGCTCTGTTTCGGAAGTTTTCAAGATGCATTTCAGCAATGGCTTTTTCTGTACGTTCCTTCACCTCATAGGGAGGAAGTTTCAAATTCATGGGGCCAAAACTGATTTCCGTTTCCACTGTACCGCCTATGATCTGGTGGTCGCTGTCTTGAAAAATCAGCCCTGCATTTTCATGGAGAGAAAATGTATCTTTCCGGTTTTGTGTTAGTTTTTTCCCTTTCAGATATATGCAGCCGGAATCCGGTTTTAAAATACCGTTGCAGCAGAGAAAAAAAGTGCTTTTCCCTGCTCCGTTATTTCCCAGCAGGGCAATTTTTTCCCCTTCTGTAATTTTCAGGCTGATATCATTTAAAACAGGGTGGTTCTTTTCATAAGAAAAACAAATATGTTCCATTCGCAAAATTTCATTCATAAAATCTCCTTTTGGGAAAACAGGGTAAACAGGGCAAAAAGGAAAACATAGGCCAGGGTAAAAAGAATTTTCTGTTTTTTGTTTGTACTGTAGTGAGAAAAATCATAAAAAGCGATTTCACCCTGAAAGCACCGGCTTTCCATGGCATGAAACATTTCCATGGCAGAGCTATAGCTTCTGTGGAGAAGATTTGCATAAATTTTTCCCACAGAGGAAAGGCTTGTGGGATAATCCCGAAATCCCATGCGGCTTTTGGCCGCAGTTTTCATGGAGTGGTGCATGGAAAAAAGGATAAAAATGCAGCGGTAAATCAGGTACATAAGTCCGGTAAAAAAGCCTGGTACACGAAGTTTTGCAAGGACACCGATGATTTCCGGCACAGGGGTGGACAGGCTTAAAAAGTACAGGGCGCAAAGAGCGCCTATGCTGCGGCCCAAAACAAGAATGGCCTGTGACAGGGAAGTTTTTGTAATGCAGAGGTTTACCCCTAAAAGAGAGCCATGCCATAAGCCGCATTGGCCCATGTCTATAAGGAGTGTGATGCAGCTTACGATAAGGAAACCAAAAGGGACAGACAAAAGCCGCAGATAATTTCCCAGAGAAATTTTCCCTGCAAGAAGAGTTATTCCAGATAGGAGGGCAGCCAGAAAAAATCCCATCCAGGGATTTTTCCCGGCGATGGACAATACCATGCAGTACAGGGCAAAGGAAAATTTTCTCCCGGGGCTGATTTTTTTAAGTCCCGAGGAGGCACAGAGAACGTCCATGGACGGATGGCGGCTCATACCTGGTTATCCCCTTTGTATTTCTTCCTGGCGGCGAGATAGCCAAAACTGTAGGCGATAATCCCCACGCCGATTCCTGTCTGGACACAGAAAAACAGGCTTTCGATTTCACCGGGCAGCTCCCCGCCGATTAAAGTTTCCAAAACCGGGGTAAACCATGGCTCGTAGTTTCCCTGAATAGATTCCACAATCTGGCTTCCTGCATCATCGCTTCCGCCGAATTCTGCGCCTTTTAAGGCAAACAGTGGAACAAGGGCAATAAGAAGGACAAGGGCAGTTAAGATGAAAGCGGTTACTTTGTTTTTACACATGTTACAGTTCCTCCTTTCCAACAAATCCAAGTGCCCTTAACTCCGGGAGGGCAAAGTTTTCCATGCCCATCACCACAAGGACTGTAATCAGTCCTTCCATGACAGCTAAAGGGATCTGGGTGGGGGCAAAAACCCCCAGGAATTTTCCGGCGCTGAAAATGATTCCCCCCTCATTGCTGGGATAGGCCAGCGCAAGCTGGAGGCTGGTGATACAGTAGGTAAAAATATCTCCCAGGGCCGCGGCAAAAAATACTGTAATTTTTCGGTTTATATTTCGTTTTTGTCCAAGCCTATAGATAAGGAAAGCTAAAATAGGACCCGCAATTGCCATGCTGAAGGTATTTGCCCCTAAGGTGGTAAGCCCTCCGTGGGCTAAAAGGACGGCCTGGAAAATTAGTACGATAATGCCTAAAACACTGGCGGAAGATACTCCAAAGAGAATGGCGGAAAGGCCGGTTCCTGTCATGTGGCTGCAGCTTCCCGTTACCGAGGGAATTTTCAGGGAGGAAATCACAAAGATAAATGCCCCGGACATTGCCAGTAAAATCATGGTTTGGGGTTTCTCAATGGAGATGTGCTTTAAGGTGATAAACCCGTGTGCCGCAAAGGGCAGGCAGATAACTCCCCACAGGATGCAGTGCACCAGAGGGAGATACCCTTCCATAATGTGCATGGCGGAAACGTCTTCTGTAAGTCCCAAGAACACAGAGAAGGTAAGAACAGCAAAGTAAACAGTTTTTTCCGGTTTGGTCCAGTTTTTCATACATGTCTCTCCTTTACTTATATAAATGTTTCATGTTTAGACAGGCTTTTTTCTGTGGGTTAAATTTGGGCACAAAAAAAGCCGTGACAAATATCACAGCCGCATTTCCATGACAATAAAACGTCAGATAGTAAAAACCTGACGTTTCCCTTTTTGTAGGTCTTCTGACTCACGCCTTTTGGATAATTACTTCCAGTGCCTGCCTCCTGCCTTCTCAGGTTTCCCCAATGACTGGCTTTCGCCAACGGATGACAGGCTCGGCGCATACAGCGGCGGTACCGTCCAGGATTCCCACCTGGTTCCCTTGTCCATTCATAGGTCAACATAGCAACTCTATGACCACAAAAAGTTATGTTAGCCCTATCATATCCCCTCCGCTAAAATCTGTCAAGGAATATTTACTTTCATGCTTTAATATGATAAAATTCTGTTGGGGAAAAATTTTTTAAGGAGGAGAAATGTATGAGTAAAAATATCAGGACAGAGGCGGTGAACCGCCTGTTTGACGGAATATTAAGCCTAAAGGACAGGGAAGAGTGCTACACTTTTTTTGAGGACATATGTACGGTAAATGAATTGTTGTCCCTGTCCCAGAGAATGGAAGTAGCTTATATGTTAAGAGGGCAGAAGACATATCTGGAAATAGCGGAAAAAACCGGCGCCTCCACAGCCACCATAAGCAGGGTTAACCGCTCGTTAAATTACGGGAAAGACGGATATGATATGGTTTTTGAACGGTTAAAAGAAAAAGAAGAGTGAAAAGAATTAATTCTTTTCCTCTTTTTTTCCTTTTTTGGAGGCAGTGGCCATGTCATCTATGGTCTGCTCAATAATCATTTTTTTAATGTAAACGTCAAAACTTAACATGCAGATAAAGGCAAACTTATGCAGCATCTCCCCTTCCGACGGGGAAGTGTCCGGGAATGTTTTTGTGCTTGTCTTATATTTTTTTGCCAGGTCCTTTAGTATGTGCTGGACTTCCTCATGCTCTAAGCTGAAAACTTCCCGGTAAATGCCTTCCAGGTTTAATCCTTCCGGGTCTGTGTTCCCAAAATATTTTTCTGTTAAAGGGTTTAAAATATTTTGAATGTCGCTGATGCTTAAAATATTTTTAAAATAGTAGATAAAAAGCAGTGCAAGAACATGCTCTTTGGAATATTTTTTCTTGTTGGGAGGAGGGAGCAGGTTGTTCTTGGCATAATTGTTAATCATGGTTTTTGTAAGTATTTTATCGTCTTCATAGCGCTTGGTGGAAGCGAGTTGGGAATCCATAAAGGTAGTGACCTGATCCATGTACAGGTCAATATTGGGCAGGGATTCCGGTTTTACATAGTCTATGGTCTGAAGTTTTTCTAAGATTTCTTTTAAAAATGCATGGATATCTGTTGACATGTTATCACCTCTTAGTCTTATTATATAGTAATTAAAACTAGATGACAAGGGGGGATAGTGCAAAAGAGCTTGGGGAAATTGAGTCCTGAATCAGAAATTTTCCATTTCTCCCCCAGAAAGATCAATGCCCTCCCTGTCATAATCAATGTCTCTGATATCTGTTCCGTTTAAGTAAACCGCCCCTTCCGTGGGTCATAGAGCCGCAGAAGGAGCTTGATTTATCAATTTCATATATAAATTTAGAAATATGAATAAGATTATTTTTAATTCTTTTTAACTGAATCATATTTTTTCCTCTATTTCCATTTAGTAGTCTTTTGACAGATTTAAAAAAATCCACGAAGATACGCTACAAATAATAGTTTAATTGATTTTTTGGCTCCAATCATGAGAATTTGTTATTTTGTCAGAGAATTTTCGATATAAAATATTTCATCCAATATTTGGCATACCTATTTTTATTTTTTTTTGGAAGAATAAAATAAGAATCTGAAAATAAAAAGATTGGAGAGAAAAAGGTATGCCGGAAAAAGTAAATTATTATGTAGGGGAGCAGAGCCTTCGTTTTCCAAGAGAAGTCTATATTACGGCAAGCGCTTCTGTTGTGGGAAAAAAAGAAGGGGAAGGCCCCTTAGGAAAATGCTTTGATATGGTATGTGGGGACGATAAATTTGGGGAGGATAACTGGGAGCAGGCGGAGAGCACCCTGCAGAAGGAGGCTTTGGCCCTTGCCATGGGAAAAGGAAAACTAAAGCCGGAGGATATCCGGTATCTCTTTGCAGGGGATCTTTTAGGGCAGAATATTGCCACATCCTTCGGGCTTATGGATTATGAGATTCCTTTGTTCGGCCTGTACGGGGCATGTTCCACTGCAGGGGAATCCTTATCTTTAGCGGCAATGTGCGTGGGGGCAGGGTATGCCAAAACTGTGGCGGCTTTAACTTCCAGCCATTTTGCCAGCGCGGAGAAACAGTTTCGATTTCCCCTGGAGTATGCCAATCAAAGGCCCATATCAGCTACCTGGACCGTTACAGGAAGCGGAGCCTTTATCCTGTCCGGCAAGAGAAGCCGCATTAGAATTACCGGGATTACCACTGGTAAAATCGTAGACATGGGTGTGAAGGATTCCATGAATATGGGGGCTGCCATGGCTCCTGCGGCAGCAAATCTCATCGCCCAGAACCTGGAAGATTTTAAGAGAAAGCCTGAGGATTATGATAAAATAATTACCGGGGATTTGGGATATGTGGGCCAGGAAATATTAATAGATTTATTAAAAAAGAAAAAAATTGATATTTCTTCTGTCCATGAGGACTGCGGAATTTTGATTTATGACAAGGAAAAACAGGGGACAGGCTCCGGGGGATCCGGGTGCGGCTGTTCTGCAGTGACCCTAAGCGCCCATTATCTTCCTATGTTGGAGCGGGGAGCCATAAAGAGGATTCTTTTTGTTCCCACAGGAGCGCTATTGTCTACCGTGAGTTTTAATGAAGGGCAGTCTGTGCCAGGAATTGCCCACGGAGTTGTGATAGAGCAGGAAGGAGAGAGGGA
>Ga0137307_100748_pt1 | contig 36992 bp, 32 predicted proteins | sample NAcewD2O_March_2_FD_97180 | JGI IMG/M metagenome (GOLD analysis project Ga0137307, IMG submission 97180) | Mouse cecal microbial communities from Vienna, Austria - N-Acetylglucosamine amended D2O_March | ecosystem: Host-associated > Mammals > Digestive system > Large intestine > Cecum | place... | reverse complement strand
CGGCTATATGAACTGTGGTTCCCATGAGGGGCAGGTAGGTATCTGCGTGTACCACTATGACAGCATTGCCAATACCACAGAGGAGGAATTGTTTATCCCCTCGTCTTCGTCTTACCAGGTCATGCGGGCGGATTTGGGACAGCTTATGTATGAAAATGCCCAGGGAATTTTCTTTATTATGCTGGGGGGAACCGTGTACCGCATTGACCTCTCCACTATGGAAGTAAAAGAGTTTATCACAGGGCTGTCCCAGGGAGATTATGCTATTTCAGAGTCCCACAAATATTTTGCATGGACGGAAAAAGACGGCCAGGGAATGGGGACGGGCATTCATCTTATGGATTTGGATACAGGCGACAAGAAGGAACTTTCCCCGGGGGGAGAGGGTTATTTAAAAACCCTGGGATTTATGCAGGAGGATTTTGTGTACGGTATTGCAAGGAAAGAGGACGTGGTGAAAGACCTGACGGGAAATGTTACTTTTCCCATGTATAAGGTGTGCATTATGGATTCCTCCACGGCGGAGCAGTTAAAAGAATATGAGAAGCCGGGCTATTATGTCTCTGATATTGAAATATGGGATTATATTATGTATTTAAACAGGATTCAGTTCAACGGCATGGCCTATGTGGAAGCCAGCCAGGACACCATTATGAACCGGGAGGGGGACAGTGCGACGATTGTTGACGTCCACTCCACAGTGACGGAGGTGAAGCAGACGCAAGTTCAGCTTTCCATGGTGGACATGGTAAAAGAAGCATCCCCTAAAATACTTACCCCAAAAGAAGTGGTATTTGAAAATAACAGGGAGATTGCCCTTAAGAGTGAGGATGTGAAAGACAATTACTATGCATACGCCAGGGGAGATATTTTGGCGGTGACTGACAATTTAAAAATGGCAGTATCCACTGCCAATGAGAAAATGGGCGTGGTAATCGGAGAAAAGCAGCAGTATATCTGGAAGAGGGCAAGAAAGTCCCTGCAGGAAGCCCTGGAAGTTTCCGTGGGCACAGAGGATGCAGGTGGCAGTTCCATTGTCCAGTGCGTCAGCGCTATACTGGAGAGGGAATCTGTAAATATAGAAGTGGCCGCTTTAATCGGCCAGGGAAAAACGCCGAAGGAGATTTTGGAGACAACCATGGAAGGGGTTACCGCCCTGGACCTTACCGGGTGCAGCCTGGAGGAAGTGCTTTATTATGTGAGCCTGGGGAATCCGGTGTTTGCCATGAAAAGTGACATGGATGCCGTGTTGGTGGTAGGATACGATTCCCTGAATGTTACATTATTTAACCCTCTGGATTCCACTGTGGAGAAGATGGGAATGGAGGATGCCGGAGAAATGTTTGAAAATGCGGGAAACGTTTTCTTGGGCTATTTGAAATAGAGGGGGAGAAAAGGAGAGAAAATGGAAAAGTTTGCAGAGATAATCAGCAGGGTGGATGATTTTGTATGGGGCCCGGTGATGCTGGTGCTTTTAGTGGGAACCGGAATCTTTCTTACATTTCGGCTGGGATTTGCTTCCTGGAGGAACCTGGGGTATGCCCTAAGGCTTACCTTGAGCAAAGAGGCAAGGACAAAGGGAAAAGGAACGGGGGATATCTCGCCTTTTTCCGCCCTCACCACAGCCCTGGCTGCCACCATAGGGACAGGCAATATTGTGGGAGTGGCCACGGCTATGGTTTCCGGAGGGCCGGGGGCATTGGTGTGGATGTGGATTTCCGCGGCATTCGGTTTGACCTCAAAGTTCAGTGAGTGTATGCTGGCTATTAAGTACAGGGAGGTAAACGAAAAAGGGGAAATGTCCGGAGGCCCCATGTACACCATGAAAAAAGCCTTTAAAAATAAAAGGGCAGGGGAAATGTTGGGCTGGCTCTTTGCCCTGTTTGCCGTGGTGGCGTCTTTTGGAATCGGAAATTTGACCCAGGCAAATTCTATTTCCGATGCGCTCTTTAGCACATTTCGCGTTCCCACATGGATAAGCGGTATCACCCTTACCTTTCTTGCCCTGGCAATTATTGTGGGGGGAATTAAAAGTATCTCCAAAGTATCCTCTGTGGTAGTTCCGGTTATGGCAATTTTTTATGTGCTCTGCGGCCTCCTTGTGATTTTGGGCAATATTCAAAATGTGCCGGAGGGACTGGCCATGATTTTTAAGATGGCATTTTCACTGGAAGCGGCGGGAGGCGGGCTCTGCGGTACGGTGACGGCTGCCCTGATGAACAGTATGCGGTTTGGGGTGGCCAGAGGAGTGTTCTCCAACGAGGCGGGAATGGGCTCCGCAGCCATAACTGCAGCGGCAGCCACCACAGATAACCCGGTGCGCCAGGGATATATTAATATGACAGGCACATTCTGGGACACCATCGTTGTGTGCACCATTACAGGAATCTGTATCGCCGCCTCCGGGGTGTTGGGAACCACGGATTTGGAGGTTAAGGGGCAGTATGCCCTCTCGGAAAATCAGGTGGCTGTTGTTGCAAAGGATTCTTCCGGGAAAGACGCAGGGGGAAATTATGAAATCCGTTTTGGTGAGGGCAGCATATCTCTTTTTCAGGGTGAGGATGAATTGATTTTATATCCCATGGAAGAAAGAGAAAACCGCAGGGCAGCTTATTCCGGAAGCGTAAGCGCACTGACAGGTGCCTTTACAGATGAAGCCGGAAACCATTACATTTTCCGGGAGGACGGTACATATGAAATGAGGGTTTTAGTGAAAGGGGCGGCCCTTACCATTCTGGCCTTTGAGAGCGTTTTGGGAAGGGCAGGGGGATGGCTGATTTGTATCGGGATTTCCCTGTTTGCATTCTCCACAATTTTAGGGTGGGAGTACCACGGGGAAAAAGCCTTTGAATATCTTTTAGGCACCCATAAATTTAATATGGTTTACCGGATTATTTTTTCCCTCATTGCCTATGTGGGAGCCACAACAGCCCTTGATGTGGTGTGGAATTTTTCGGATATTGCTAACGCCCTTATGGCGGTGCCAAACTTAATCTGCCTGTTGGCCTTAAGCGGGGAAATTGCAAAAGATGTAAAAGAATTTCAGGATGTAATCCGCCAGGAGCGGATGAAATAGCTAAAATATGCATAATTTTTGTGATGATAATGAAAATCCTTCGTGGGAAATTACTAATTTTCTGAAAAGCGTATTGTAAATTTTTTAAATTTGGGGTATATTAAAGACTGTACTTTAGGAGGAAAGAAATCATGAGCAAAAAGGAAGTTGTAGTATCAAACGTTTCAAAGGAACATGATAATCCGATTGCGGAACTGGTCCAGGTTGCATGTCAGTTTGACAGTAATATCACTTTGGAAAGTGATAACCGGAGGATTAATGCAAAGAGCATTATGGGAATCATGGCTTTCAATCCATCCAAGGGCATGACCGTGAATATTATTACGGATGGTAACGATGAACAAGAGGCATTAGTAGCAATGGAAAAATTCTTAGTATGTGAGTGAGAGCTGGGTGAAAGGGAGGTAAATATTATGTCTAAGAAACCAGAAGTTAAATCATCTGTTGCAAAAGCGGCGGAGGCGATGGCCAATGAAGTGAAAGCATTTGCAGCAGCAAAAGAACCAGAAGTGAAAGAAGAACCTAAGAAAGAAGTTGTTAAAGAAATCGTAGAAGGAGCGGCAGAAGTAAAAGGGGCAGCGGCAAAAGCAGGAAAAAAAGCAGCAGCTAAAGTTAAGAAGACAGCCGTAAAAGCAGTAAAAGAAAAAGTTCAGCCTAAAGTAATTTTAGAATTCTATGAGCACAATGCAGATTTGAATGCAGTGGTAGACAGAGTAAAAAGTATCTATGTGGCAGACGGACATCGTGAGTCTTCTATCAAGTCCATGCAGGTCTATATTAAACCGGAAGAAAATTCAGCATACTACGTAATTAACGACAAAATAAATGGCCGGATCGATTTGTTCTAATACCTGTTACATGTAATGGTACCACCCGTAGGGTATAAAATAAAATCCCCAAGAGGGTACAGAGTTTAAAAGTGCAAAAAAAGAGGTTTCAAAAACTGAAACCTCTCTTTTTTTATCTTTTTTTCTGCTCTTCCTTGTATGCGTCTACCAGCCGGTGGATTCTCTCATATGGGTCTAAGAGATCGCTGATAGATAAATCGTGGTTTAAAGTGTCAATAATATAAGCGATATATTTACTCATATCACAATCGATGTAATAGGGCTTTTTCAAAAGTTCTTCCGATTGGTACGTAAGGTTGGTGGTAACCACCCGGTAGATAATCCCCTCCTCATAAGCCTGGTCGAATTTTTCCAGTCCGTCAGTGAAAAGGCCAAATGTGGAAATCACAAATACCCGGTTGGCCTTCCGCTTTTTAAGCTCTGTGGCTACATCTATCATGCTGTCCCCGGAGGAAATCATATCATCGATAATCAGCACGTCTTTTCCCTCCACAGAGGAGCCTAAAAATTCATGGGCGACAATGGGATTTCTGCCGTCTATCATAATGCTGAAGTCTCTTCTCTTGTAAAACATTCCCATGTCAAGGCCAAGAACGTTGGACAGATAGATGGCCCGGTTCGTTCCCCCCTCGTCAGGGCTTATTACCATCATGTGATCGTTGTCAATAATCAGGTCTTTCTCCTCTTTTAAAATGCCCTTTACAAACTGGTAGGCAGGCTGTACCGTGTCAAATCCTTTCAGGGGAATGGCATTTTGTACCCTGGGGTCGTGGGCGTCAAAAGTGATAATATTGTCCACCCCCATGTTTGTCAGTTCCTGCAGGGCCAGGGCGCAGTCTAAAGATTCCCTTGCGGTTCTCTTGTGTTGTCTGCCCTCATATAAAAACGGGATAATAACTGTTATTCTTCTGGCCTTTCCTCCCACTGCTGCAATAATGCGCTTTAAATCAGAGAAGTGGTCATCCGGGGACATATGGTTTGTCATTCCGCAGAGGGAGTAGGTTAAGTGGTGGTTTGTCACATCCACCATGAGATATAAATCATAACCCCGGACAGATTCTTTAATTACTGCCTTGGCCTCCCCGCTTCCAAATCTGGGGCAGGATGCATCCATAAGGTAAGTATCACGCTTATAGCCAATGAATGCAGAGTCAGAAGCGTGTTCATGTTCCCTTTTTTCCCGCCAGCCCACCAAAAATTGGTCCACCTTTCGGCCCATTTCCTGGCAGCTCTCCAAGGGAATCAGTCCCAATGTGCCGCTGGGCAGGGTATTTAACAGTCTTTCATCGTTTGCCATGATAAATCCTCCATAATGTAGTGCGGTGGCTTTCATTCAAAGAGAAAACCACAATATATATTTATTTATCTATTAGCAGGGATTACCGGATTTTTTTCTGAATCCGTATGTCATCCCCGAATAGTTTCAACATAATGTAATTGCTGGAGATACGGGAGAATGTTCTCTCGGAATATATCTGGGCCATCTGCTTTATGGGCAGGTTTGTGGAAATTATGGTAGACTTTTTCCGGAGAATGCGCTCGTTTATACACAAAAACAATTGTGAAATTGTAAAGGAGTTGGGCATCTCCGTGCCCAGGTCATCTATGATCAAAAGGTCGCAGTCAAAAATATTCTGGTGCGCCGCAATGATATCGCTGTCTCCGTCGTTTCGGAATGTATTCTTTTCAAATATATCAAATAACTGGAAAGCTGTAAAATAGATAACGGAATGTCCCGTATCTAACAGCTCTTTAGCCACACAGTTTGAGAGAAATGTCTTTCCCACCCCGGTATCCCCGTAGAGAAAAAGGTTTAAGAACTTATTGTCAAATTCTTCAATAAACCTGCGGCATTCCGCCACCGCTTTTTTCATCGTCTCTAAAGAGGTAAGGCCTGTGGCTGGGTTTATCTCAATTTTGGAATAGTATTTGTAAGAGAAAGTCTGAAAATTCTCCTCTTTTAAAATACTTTTTATATTTGACTGGGTATACACAAGGTCAATGGCCCGCTGCTTAAAGCAGTGGCAGCGCTGCCCCTTTACAAATCCGCTGTCCTTGCAGTCACTGCAGTCGTAGTCAGGAATGAAATAGTCCTCCGTATAACCCATTTCCTTAAGGATTAAGAGCCTTTCTTCCCGGTAGCCGTTAATTTCTTCATGGAGGGAGTTAAGAGCCTCCCGGTGACCGTTTAAAAGCTTTCTGGCCTGTATCACGGAACAGGTAGACACAGCGTCGTCAATCTCCTTTAACCGGGGATTTTTTTTGTAAACTTCTTTTTTGCGGCTTTCTGCAAGGCGCTGGTTTCTTATCTGCTTGGCGTGATACTCACGGAGAATCTCGTCATATTGGGAATTGCTTAAAGGCATGTCTTATCTCCTGGCTCAGCTTGTAGTATTTAAAAGCTGCTGCTCTAATTTGTCATAGTTGTACGTCCGCTGGGGGAAGTTGTGGAAACGACTGCTCTGGGCGTTTTCCGATGCTTCTCTGGTTTTTCCAGAGGTTTTTCCCTTGCGGGCTGTATCTAATTTTACAACATCCTCAAGATTATGTACATGGTTTTTATGCCAATTTGTTAAAATTGTATCCGCATATTCAAAACTGGCCTTTCCTGTGGCGGAAATGGTGCGCCGGCATGCCTCTTTTATGATGTCCATGGAAAAAGCGTATTCTTTGGCCCATTTTTCTGCAAAGGCAGTCTCGTTTGCAATAAGGTTGCGGCCGCTTATGCCAAAGGCGTTCATGACACCATACACGCACTGGGAATGCATGGCATGGGCTGCTCGGGCCTCTGATACGGTGGTGATTCCCTTCTCTGTCCAGGAGAGGGCGATTTTTTCCATGTAGCGCAGGCTGGTGTGGCCGTTGCTGATGCATGTCTCAATGAGATATTCGATTAACTCCGTGGAAAATTTCAATCCGTCATACCAGTAGAGTATGGTGCGGATGTCCGTGGTGTTTAAGGTGCGCCCCAAATAATTTTCCGTGATAAAAAGGATTTCCTGGACTGCCTCGTCATCCTGGAACTGCTCGACCTGCTCTAAAGTATAGGCGTCCTTTTGATTTAAAGTTTCCCCGGAGCCGGCTTCTTCTTTTACAGAATCCTCTTTAAAATTCTTTTGCGGATTCCCCAGATCACAGGAGTCGGCCTGGCAGGGGTTTTTAAGCAGGATATTTGTCAGGTTATCTGCGCTGTCAAATTCCAGCCCGATGAGATTTTGTTTTTCCCAGTAGGAAAGGGCCCTTAAAACATCCTTTTCCGTATATTCAAATATATCAGCCAAATGCTGAATGGAGAAAGCCTGATCCTCCTTTTCCATAAAACGGAGGAGATAGAGATATATTTTTATGTATTCTCCGTTGGCATTTGTCATATATTTATCTATGAAGATGTTTGGAACGCAGGTAAAGGACGGGAGTCCGTTACTGCTCAGTTTAATGTTTGACATAGGATTACCTCTTTCCCAAGGGATGCATCATATTTTCATTTCCGCATCCGTTATGTTCCAGATTATAACATGCGTTTTTCAAATTGAAAAGGGGTGATTTTTTACAAAATGCCAGTAAAATCAAGGGTTTGAGCAAATGTGGATAAGTGGATAAAAATTGGACAAGGAGATAAAAAACCTGGCGGGCAGGGCAGGAGGGGAATAAAAAAATCCACATTTCAAATGTTTATAAAAGTACATTTAAAATGTGGATAATGTGGATAACTTAGTGTATAAGTATGTGTTCTCCAACTTTTACAATGTCTCCCGCACCCATGGTTATCAACAGGTCACCGTTTAAACAATTTTTTTGCAAAAATTTTTCTATTTCAGAAAAATCGGGGAAATAATAGGTTTCCCTGCTTAAATTTTTCAGCCGGGCGGCTATGTCTAAAGAACTGACACCCAGGGTATCTGTTTCCCGGGCGGCATAGATATCTGCCAGCACAACAACATCCGCCAGGGAGAGGGCATCTGCAAAGTCCTCTAAAAAGGCTTTCGTCCTGGAATAAGTATGGGGCTGGAACACGCAGAAAATCCTTTTATGGGGATAATTTGCAGCGGCCTTTAGCGTGGCCTTGATTTCTGTAGGGTGATGGGCGTAGTCGTCAATCACAACGGCACCGCAGGGGAGTTTTCCCTTGTATTGGAACCTTCTGTCTGTCCCCGAAAAAGCGGAGAGCCCAAGGGCCGTATCCTTTGGGGAAATTCCAAGGGCCAGGGAAAGGCATGCCGCAGCCACAGAGTTTGATACATTGTGGAGTCCCGGCACGTTAAGGTGTATATCAGCAAGGGCCTGTTCTTTGTTCATTAAAGTGTAGGAGGCACACCCTAGGTCATCAAAGCGGATATCCCTGGGATAGTAGTCAAAAGAAGGGGACATGCCGTAGGTGACGGTTTCTGCGGGAAGCCCTGAGATGATTTCCCGGTAGTTTTCGATTTCTCCGTTGATAAAAATCGTGCCATCCTCCCCGGTATTTGCTGCAAACTTACGGAAGGAGCGGCGGATGTCCGCCAAATCCTGAAAGAAATCAAGATGTTCCGCCTCAATGTTTAATATGAGGCAGTACTTGGGATAAAAATTTAAAAAACTGTTGGTGTATTCGCATGCCTCTGTGAGAAATATGTCAGAATTGCCTACCCGGATATTGCCCTGGATGGATTTTAACATTCCCCCCACGGAAATGGTGGGGTCGGTGCCGGCAGACAAAAGAATCTGGCTGAGCATGGAGGTGGTGGTGGTTTTCCCGTGAGTGCCTGCAATGGCAATGGAATTTTTATAGTGGGACATAATTTGCCCCAAAAGCTGGGCGCGGCTTAACATGGGAAGGCCTTTCGCCCTGGCTGCGGCAAACTCAGGGTTGTCTTCATGGATGGCGGCGGTGTAGACTACCGCATCCAAATCCTCTGTGATGTTCTCTGGTGACTGGGGGTAGGAAATGTGCACGCCCTCCTTTGCAAGGCCGAGGGTAATCTCCGATTCCCTGGCATCGGAGCCTGAAATTTTAAATCCTTCTTTTAATAGGATGCGGGCCAGGCCGCTCATGCTGATACCGCCGATACCGATAAAGTGAAGATGAATAGGTTGATTAAAATTAATTTGATACATAGTTATCCGTCCATTCTAAAATAATAATAACAGTATTGCTATATAGTATTATAACCAAGAATTTTACTTTTGCAAATTACTATTGCCAATTTTTTCAGAAACCGGGGTGCTCCGGGCATTCTATGGCTTATGGTGGAGCCATATTGTCATCTTTGCTGAAATTGAAGAGACAAAACATGTGAAATTTAACAAAAATTAGGTAAAACCAGTAATTAATTTGTTAAAAGTGTTGTACTAAAAGAACAGGTTATGCTATAATTTCTATATCTAAAATACAGATTTGGCGAGAGGTGAGCGACATGATTAGAAAAGAAATGATTGCCATGCTTTTGGCAGGCGGCCAGGGAAGCCGGCTGGGTGTTCTGACGGCGAAGGTAGCCAAGCCGGCAGTGGCATTTGGCGGTAAGTACCGCATTATTGATTTTCCCCTGAGCAACTGTATCAATTCCGGAATTGACACAGTGGGTGTTTTGACCCAGTATCAGCCCTTAAGGCTGAATTCCCATATCGGAATTGGTATTCCATGGGATTTAGACAGAAATAACGGCGGCGTGACGGTTTTACCGCCCTACGAGAAAAGCGATAACAGCGAATGGTATACAGGAACAGCAAATGCAATTTACCAGAATTTAAGTTATATGGAAAGTTATAATCCGGAGTATGTTCTGATTCTCTCCGGCGACCATATCTATAAAATGGATTATGAGGTGATGTTAGACTTCCATAAAGAGCACAATGCGGATGTCACCATAGCAGCTATGCCGGTGCCCATTGAGGAGGCGAGCCGTTTTGGTATTGTGATAACAGATGAGGAAAAACAGATTACAGAGTTTGAGGAGAAGCCGGAACATCCCCGGAGCAATCTTGCATCCATGGGTATTTACATTTTTACCTGGAAAGTGTTAAGGGAAGCCTTAATCGCCATGAAAGACCAGGGGAACTGCGATTTCGGCAAACATATTATTCCCTACTGCCATGAGAAACAGCAGAGGCTCTTTGCCTATGAGTACAACAGTTACTGGAAGGACGTGGGAACCCTTGGCTCCTACTGGGAGGCAAACATGGAACTGGTGGATTTGATTCCCGAGTTCAACCTCTACGAAGAATACTGGAAAGTCTATACCAAAAGCGACAATGTGGAGCCCCAGTATCTCTCCGCTGACGCCATTGTGGAAAAGAGCATTATCGGGGAGGGGACAGAAATTTACGGGGAGGTCCGCAATTCTGTTTTAGGCGCAGGTGTTGTTGTGGGTAAAGGAACCGTAATCCGGGATTCCATTATTATGCAGGATACCAAAATTGGAGAGAACTGCGGCATTTATAAAGCGATTATTGCGGAGGACTGCAGCATCGGGGACAATGTGGAAATCGGAATCGGCGATGAAGCACAGAGCAAGTTAAACGACAAAATATATGCATTTGGGCTGGCAACTATCGGGGAAAATTCCTGCATTCCATCAAATGTAAAGATTGGCAAAAATACAGCGATTTCCGGCGTGACAGACAAATCAGACTATCCAGACGGTGTTCTTGCCGGAGGAGAATACATTATTAAGGCAGGTGACAGTAAATGAAGGCATTAGGAATTATTCTCGCAGGTGGTAACAATAAAGGGATGCATGAGCTCACAGCCCGCAGGGCGTCGGCCGCTATGCCCGTGGGAGGCAATTACAGGTGCATTGATTTTGCACTGAGCAATATGAGCAATTCCCACATCCAGACAGTGGCTGTATTGACCCAGTTTAATGCAAGAAGTTTAAATGAGCATTTAAGTTCCTCCAAATGGTGGGATTTCGGAAGAAAACAGGGGGGGCTTTACATTTTTACCCCAATGCTTACCTCAGAGAGCAGCGATTGGTTTCGGGGTACGGCAGATGCCATGTACCAGAACCTGGACTTCTTAAAGAGACGCCATGAGCCCTATGTTATCATCAGCAACGGGGACTGTGTCTATAAGGTGGATTACAACGCAATTCTTGATTACCATATTGAGAAAAAAGCGGATATTACCGTAATCTGCAAAGATATGCCGGCAAATGTGGATGTGAGCCGCTACGGTGTGGTAAAAATGAATGAGGATGCCAGAATCGTAGAGTTTGAGGAGAAACCTTTAGTGGCTTCCTCCAACACAATTTCCACAGGCATCTACATTATCCGCAGGCGTCAGCTCATTGAGATGTTAGAGAGATGTGCGGAGGAGGAGCGTCATGATTTTGTGACAGATGTATTGATCCGCTACAAGAACCTGAAGAGAATTTACGCTTACAAAATGGATACTTACTGGAGCAATATCTCTACGGTGGAATCCTATTATCAGACAAATATGGATTTCTTAAAACCGGAAGTGCGGAAATATTTCTTCCGGGATGAGCCGAAGATTTGCACAAAAGTGGATGATCTGCCCCCGGCAAAATACAATGCAGGCTCCGATGTAAGAAACAGCCTGGTAGCCAGCGGATGTATTGTAAACAGCAAAGTGGAGAATTCTATTTTGTTTAAAAAGGCATTTGTGGGAAAGAATTGTGTCATTAAAAATTCTATTATACTGAATGATGTGTATATTGGGGATAACACCCATATTGAGAATTGTATTGTGGAGAGCCGCAACACTTTAAGGGCAAATACTTACTATTGCGGGGATAAAGGCATTAAAGTTGTTCGGGAAGACAATGCAAGGTATGTAATGTAAGAAATAAGCTACAAGAGGACAAAGGGGGGACAGCGTATATGCAGATTACAGACGTTAGGATTCGCAAAGTAGAAAAAGAAGGTAAAATGAAAGCGGTAGTGTCTATCACCATTGATGAGGAATTTGTGGTACATGATATCAAAGTAATTGAAGGGGAAAAAGGGTTGTTTATTGCTATGCCCAGCCGCAAAGCTGCTGATGGGGAGTACAGGGACATTGCACATCCTATCAATTCTAACACCAGGGACAAAATTCAAAGTTTGATTTTGGAGAAGTATCAGGCCGAGATTCTTACCATGGAAGAATAACAAATCCGTTGTCTGTGATAGACAAAATCTGAAAATTACGTTAAAATAGTTAGCACATAAAACGTGCTAACTATTTCTTTGTGTGAAAAACCTGGAGGTAAAAAGATGTATGTAATTGCAGGGTTGGGAAATCCTACAAAACAGTATGAGAAAACTAGGCATAATGTAGGCTTTGATGTCATGGATGCCCTGGGGGAAAAATATAATATAAGGATAAAAGATAAGAAACACAAGGCCCTTTGCGGCAAAGGCGTTATTGCAGGGGAGCAGGTGCTTTTGGTAAAGCCCCAGACCTTTATGAATTTAAGCGGCGAGAGCATCGGGGAAATTTTAAGATTTTACAAATTAGAACCCCGGGAAAATTTAATTGTAATTTTTGACGATATCAATCTGCCTCCCGGGAATATAAGAATCCGGGGAAAGGGCAGCGCCGGAGGGCATAATGGCATCAAAAGCATTATACAGTGCTGCGGCAGCAGTGATTTCCCACGAATCAAAGTAGGGGTGGGAGAAAAGCCGGAAGGATGGGACTTGGCGGACTATGTGCTGGGACGCTTTTCCAAAGAAGAGCGGGCGTATGTTGAGGACGCTATCGAGGATGCCTGCCAGGCAGCAGAGTATATGGTAAAAGGCGAAATCAGCAAAGCAATGAATACCTTTAATGCGGGGAAACGGGAATAATATGAGAGCTTTTTTGGAACCTCTTGACAGGTTAAATGAAATTGAAAAATTAAATATATGTTTAAGAAAAGAGACGGGACTGCAGATGATATCCGGGTGTATTGACTCTCAAAAACCTCATCTGATATATGGCATTGGCAGAGAGTTTCCCTATAAAATTATAGTTACTTTTAATGAACAGCGCGCCAGGGAAATCTATGAGGAATACCTGTTTTTTGACCGGCAGGCCGTATATTACCCGGCAAAGGACATCCTGTTTTATCAGTCGGATTTAAGAGGGAATGTGCTCACCAGGAAGAGGATTCTGGCTTTAAAGCGCATTGCAGAGGGGGGCAGGGTTACTCTTATCACCACTTATGATGCCCTGATGAATAAAATGCCGGACCCAAACCAGTTTATCCAGGCGGTAAAGACTTTCCATGTGGGGGACGTGGTGGATTTATCTTCTTTCCGCCAGCGGCTTGTGGAAATGGGCTACGAGTCTGCCTTCCAGGTGGAAAGCGCCGGACAGTTTGCCATCCGGGGAGGGATTATTGACATTTTTCCCCTGACGGAAGAAAATCCTTACCGTATGGAACTGTGGGATGATGAGATTGATTCCCTGCGGACCTTTGACGTGGAGAGCCAGCGCTCCATAGAGAATATGGAAAGCATTGAACTTTATCCTGCGGCGGAACTGGTTCTCACAAAAAAAGAGAAGGAGGAGGGGGTAGAGCGTCTGAAAAAGGACGGAGAGAAACTCTACGAGAGTTACCGCAGAGAGATGAAGACGGAGGAGGCTTACCGTGTGAAAACCGCTGTGGAGGAACTTGCAGAGAATGCACTCCAGGGCGGGGCAGCAGGGCTTGACGCATACCTTTCTTATTTTTCCCAGGAATGTGTATCACTTTTGGATTATCTGAAAAGGGAAGATACCCTGGTATTTTTAGATGAAGCCCCCCGTTGCTTTGAGCGGGGCTTCATGACAGAGCAGGAGTTTTCCGAGAGCATGAAGCACCGGCTGGAAAAGGGATATATTCTTCCCGGCCAGATGGAGGCGCTCTATACCTGTCTGGAAATTGCAGGGCAGTTGGAACAGAGAAGAAGTGTGGCCCTATTAGCCCTGGAACAGAAAATAAAGGAAGTGACAGTCCGCAGCCGCTTTTTTCTCCAGGCAAGGACGATTAACGCCTACAATAACAGTTTTGAACTTTTGGTAAAGGACTTAAAGCAGTACAAGAAAAAGGGATATGGGGTGATTCTTCTCTCCGGCTCCAAAACCAGGGCAAAGCGCCTTGCACAGGACCTGATGGGGGAAGAGCTCAACTGTTTTTACTCCCAGGATTATGACCATATTGTGAAACCCGGGGAAATTATGACTTTGTACGGAAAAGTGAAAAGAGGATATGAATATCCCCTCCTGAATTTTGCGGTGATTTCCGAGAGTGATATTTTCGGGGCGGAAAAAAAGAAAAAGAAAAAAAGGCGTCTCTATGAAGGGGAAAAGATTGCCAGTTTTACGGAACTCTCCGTGGGGGATTATGTGGTGCATGAGAACCACGGCCTGGGGATTTACCGGGGAATCGAGAAGATGGAAGTGGAGAAAACCGTAAAGGATTATATTAAAATTGAATATGATAAAGGGGGAAACCTCTATATTTTGGCCACTCAGCTGGATATGATTCAAAAGTATGCGGGAGGGGATGCCAAAAAGCCAAAGTTAAACCGCCTAGGGGGCCAGGAGTGGCATAAGACTAAGACAAGGGTCAAAGGTGCAGTGGAAGAGATTGCCAAAGACCTGGTGGAACTCTATGCCAAAAGGCAGGAGAATAACGGCTATGTCTACGGGCCGGATACGGTGTGGCAGCGGGAGTTTGAGGAGATGTTTCCCTTTGAGGAGACGGTGGACCAGGAAGCTGCCATTGAGGCCACAAAGCGGGATATGGAGAGCAAAAAAATTATGGACCGGCTTATCTGCGGGGATGTGGGCTATGGAAAGACAGAGATTGCCATCCGGGCGGCCTTTAAGGCGGTGCAGGAGGGGAAGCAGGTGGTCTACCTTGTGCCCACCACTATTCTAGCCCAGCAGCACTATAATACCTTTGCCCAGAGGATGAAGGATTTTCCCGTGGAGGTAAATCTTTTGTGCCGTTTTAACACTCCGGGAGAGCAGAAAAAAACCATTACAGAGTTAAAACGGGGAATGGTGGATATCGTGATCGGCACCCACAGGGTTCTCTCAAAAGACGTGATTTTTAAAGATTTAGGGCTTTTGATTATTGATGAGGAGCAGAGATTTGGAGTTGCCCATAAAGAAAAAATAAAAAAGATGAAGGAAAATGTGGATGTCCTTACCTTAACGGCAACCCCCATTCCCAGAACTCTTCATATGAGCCTTATTGGAATCCGAGATATGAGCGTGTTAGAAGAGCCTCCCATGGACCGTCTTCCCATCCAGACCTATGTCATGGAGTACAATGAAGAGATGGTGCGGGAGGCCATTGCCAGGGAACTTGCCAGGGGAGGACAGGTTTATTATGTCTTTAACCGCATCAACCAGATTGAGGATGTGGCGGCAAAGGTTGCCTCTTTGGTGCCGGAGGCTGCGGTGCAGTTTGCCCACGGCCAGATGAAGGAGAAAGAACTGGAGAATATCATGTATCAATTTATCAATGGAGATATTGATGTTCTCATAAGTACTACAATAATTGAAACAGGATTAGACATTTCAAATGTAAATACGATAATCATTGCCGATGCAGACAATATGGGGCTTTCCCAGCTCTATCAGCTCCGGGGGCGGGTGGGGAGAAGCAGCCGCACCGCCTATGCATTTTTAATGTATAAAAGGGACAAAATGTTAAAGGAAGTGGCGGAAAAGCGCCTGGCGGCAATTAAGGAATACACGGAGCTTGGCAGCGGATTTAAAATTGCCATGCGGGATTTGGAAATCCGGGGAGCTGGAAATCTTTTGGGGGTAAGCCAGCATGGCCATATGGAGGCTGTGGGCTATGACCTGTACTGTAAAATGTTAAACGAGGCGGTAAAACAGGCAAGGGGAACAAAAGTGGAAGAGAGTTTTGAGACTTCCATTGACTTGGATATCGACGCTTTCATTCCCCCTTCCTATATCCGGGATGAGACCCAGAAGCTGGATGTGTACAAACGGATTGCAGGTATTGAAAATGAGGAAGAGAAAGAAGAAATGTTGGAGGAGTTAATCGATAGGTTTGGGGATTTGCCAAAACCTGTGGAGAACCTTTTGATGATTGCGGAATACAAGGCAAAGGCCCACAGAGCCTATTTCACTGAGGTGGCCCAAAAGGGGGCTGAGATTCGGTTTACCCTTTTTGAGAGGGCAAAGGTGGATGCGGCAAAGATACCGGAATTTGTGGATTTGTACCAGGGGAAGATGAAATTTATTGCGGATAAGAAACTGCCCCTTTTTATTTATACTTTAAAATTAAATTCCAGACAGAAGGAGAGCCCTGTGGAAGTTGTGGAGCAGGTTCTTTATGACTGCAAGATGCTTACTGGAAAGTCCGGGGAAAAGAAGAATTTGTGAAAAGTCTTGCGGCATACAAAAAAAAGCACTATAATAGGTAAATGGCGGCAAAATTGTTTTAGAGAAGTATTAGGAGGAACCTATGAAGAATAAAGAGAGGGCGGCAAAGTTGTTTGCAGCTTTAGCCATAACGGGAATAACCTTAAGCGGATGCGGAAGTACCATTGATTCGGATGCGGTGTTTGCCACATTAGACGATACCACCATCACCATGGGAGTTGCAAATTTCACTGCAAAGTACCAGCAGGCAAATTACGATTCATTTTATACTGCTTATTTTGGGGAGGATATGTGGGAGAAAGACCTTTATGGAAACGGCAGTACTTTAGCCCAGGACGTAAAGAGAGATGTGGCGGACAGCCTGGAAAATATGTATCTCTTAAAGGCTCATATGGCGGAGTATCATGTGGAACTTTCCAAGGAGGAAGAGGCGGCTATAGAGAAGGCGGCAGATACCTTTCTTGCTGACAACTCAAAGGAAGCCATCAAGCAGGTTGGCGGGGAGAACAAAGAGGATATCCTTGAGGTTTTAAGGCTCTACACCATCCAGAGTAAAATGAGAAAAAGTATTGAGGATAGCGCAGATGTGGAAGTGACAGATGAGGAAGCGGCCCAGAGGAGTTTCAGCTATGTGGTAATTAGTACCACAGGAAAGTATGATGAGGAATCCAATTTAGTGGAATATACAGAGGAAGAAAAGGCCCAGTTAAGGGATGAAGCGGTGGATATCGCAGAGGCTGAGGATTTTGAGAAGGCCGTCACCGATGCAGGGTATACTGTGAGCAAAGAGTCTTACGGCTCGGCGGAAGATACGGATTCTTCTTTGAATAAGGAAGTTCTGGAAGCTGCGGACGGCTTAAAGGAGGGGGACATTTCCGGGGTAGTGGAGACAGAAAACGGCTACTATGTCCTGCGCTTGGACAGCGAGCATGACAAGGAAGCTTCAGAGGAGAAGAAAGAGGAGCTTTTGTCCCAGAAAAAGAGCGATTATTATGAGGATGTCTTGTCCGGTTGGCGGGATGAGGCAAAATGGGAGATTAACGGAAAAGAGTGGGATAAAGTAACATTTAAAGACAGATTTACCGCAAAAGCAGACCCGGAGGATACCGAAGCACCGGCTGAGGAGGAGGGCTTAGATGCCACCGAGGGCGTGGAATTAAAATAGTTTGTGTCAGGAGCAACTTAAAAGTAAACAGTATGCTGCAATGAGAGTCCTCTTATTGCAGCATTTTTCACCGAGGGCTTGTATGAAAACAGGAGGACATTGTGAAAAATCTTTTGGTATACCTTAAGGATTATAAAAAAGAGTGCGTTTTGGCGCCTTTGTTTAAAATGTTAGAAGCCATTTTTGAACTTTTGGTGCCCCTTGTGATGGCATCTGTTATCGATGTGGGAATTGCAGAAGGGGACATTCCCTATATTATAAAAATGTGCCTGATTCTAATCCTTTTAGGCGTTGTGGGACTTATCAGCGCAGTGACGGCGCAATATTTTTCTGCAAAAGCGGCAGCAGGCTTTGGAACTGCTGTGCGCCATGGGCTTTTTGCCCATATACAAAAGCTTTCTTTTACCAGCCAGGACAAGCTGGGAGACGCCACCTTAATCACCAGAATGACAAGTGATGTAAATCAGGCACAGTCCGGTGTGAATATGGTGCTGCGGCTTTTCCTGCGCTCCCCCTTTATCGTGTTTGGGGCCATGGTGATGGCGTTTACCATTGACGTTTCCGGGGCGATGACATTTGTGGTTATTATCCCTCTTTTATCCCTGGTAGTTTTTGGGGTGATGGCAATAAGCATTCCCCTCTATAAAAAAGTTCAGGGAAAACTGGATGCCGTTACCCAGTGTGCCAGGGAAAATCTTACCGGGGTAAGGGTTATCCGGGCTTTTCACTTGGAGGAGCAGGAGATAAGTGAATTTGAAAAGAGAAATCAAGAGCTTACTGGAATGCAGATGTTTGTGGGAAAGATTTCCGGGCTTTTAAATCCTGTGACCTATGTGATGATTAATGCTGCCACAGCTTATTTGATTTACAAAGGGGCCCTGCAGGTGGACTTAGGGATTCTCACCCAGGGGGAAGTGGTTGCTTTGGTGAATTATATGGGGCAGATTCTTGTGGAACTGATAAAACTGGCAAACCTCATTGTAACTGTGACAAAGGCCATTGCTTGCGGCAACCGTATCCAGTCGATTTTTGAAGTTCCCCAGGGGGAGACGAGAGAGACACCGGCAGAAGATGCCGGGGGCAGCACCGGGGAGGAAATGGTGGTTTTTTCCCATGTGGGCCTTACCTATCAGGATGCGTCAGAGGAATCTCTTACGGAGATAAGCTTTACCGCCCGGCGGGGAGAGACTATAGGGGTAATCGGCGGGACAGGCTCGGGGAAATCGTCCCTGGTGCATCTCATTCCCGGTTTTTATCCCCACACAAAAGGCTCCATACGCATTGACGGAAAAGAGCTGGCTTCCTATGAGCCTGGGGAGCTTAGAAATAAAGTGGGAATTGTGATGCAAAAGGCGGTGCTGTTTCAGGGTACTATCCGGGATAATCTCTCCTGGGGCAGGGAAAATGCCACGGATGAGGAGATGCGGGAGGCATTAAAGACAGCCCAGGCTTTGGAGATTGTGGAGAAAAAGGAGGGGCTTGACACTTATGTGTCCCAGGGGGGCAAAAATTTTTCCGGGGGACAGAGACAGCGCCTTACCATTGCAAGGGCTTTGGTGAGAAAGCCGGAAATTTTGATTTTAGACGACAGCGCTTCCGCCCTGGATTATGCCACAGACGCAGCCCTGCGGAAAGCTATAGCCGGATTAAAGGAAAAGCCCACGGTGTTTATCGTGTCCCAAAGGGCTTCTTCCATTCAGTATGCAGATAAGATTTTAGTGCTTGAGGATGGGGAGCTGGCAGGGATTGGAACCCATGAAGAGCTTTTGGATAGCTGTGAAGTATACCAGGAAATTTATTACTCCCAGTTTCCGGAAAAACAGAGTAAGGAGGGAGTCGTCAATGGCTAAAAACAAGACCCAGTGGGGAACAGTAAAAAAGCTCCTCGGCTATATTCGCAAATACACCTGGCTGATATTGGCGTCCTTGCTTTTTGCTGGGGTGTCCGCAGTGTTGACCCTCTATGTGCCCATTCTTACAGGCAGCGCCATCGACTGTATCGTGTCGGAGGGGAAAGTGGATTTTCCAGGAGTTTTCCAAACGATAAAAACAATATTAATTGTAGTTTTAATAACTTCTGCAGCCCAGTGGCTTTTAAATGTGTGCAATAACCGCATTACCTATCAGATTGTCAGGGACATGCGAAAAGACGCCTTTGCAAAAATTGAGATTCTTCCCCTGAAATATCTGGACACCAGGTCTTACGGAGAACTGGTCAGCCGGGTGATTGCCGATGCAGACCAGGTGGCAGAGGGGCTTTTAATGGGATTTACCCAGTTTTTTACCGGTGTTATCACCATACTGGGCACCCTATGCTTTATGGTCAGTATCCAGTACAAAATTGCCCTGGTGGTTATCTGCATCACGCCCCTCTCCCTTTTTGTAGCAAGCTTTATTGCAAAAAGAACTTATGTCATGTTTAAACGCCAGTCGGAGGCCAGGGGGGAGCAGACGGCTCTTATTGAGGAGATGATTGCAAACCAGAAAGTGGTTCAGGCTTTCGGACAGGAGGAGAAAGTACTTGTCCGCTTTGATGAGATAAACGAAAGGCTGCGGAAATATTCTTTGGAGGCAACATTTTTTTCTTCCATGACGAATCCCAGCACCCGCTTTGTAAACAGCCTGGTGTACACAGGGGTAGGGATTTTCGGGGCAGTGGCGGCGGTGATGGGACAAATCAGCGTAGGGCAGCTTGCCAGCTTTTTAAGTTACGCCAACCAGTATACAAAGCCTTTCAATGAAATTTCCGGCGTGGTGACAGAGCTTCAGAATGCCATCGCCTGTGCAGGGAGGATTTTAGAGCTTATTGAAGAGGAACCCCAGGTCAGCGACAGGGATGCAGGGGAACTTACGGGGGTAAAGGGAAATGTGAGCCTTTCCCATGTGGATTTTTCCTACACCAAAGGCCAGAATCTTATTGTGGATTTTAACCTGGATGTCCTTCCGGGGCAGCGGGTAGCTATTGTGGGGCCCACAGGCTGCGGAAAAACCACTTTAATTAATCTTTTGATGCGGTTTTATGATGTGGACGCCGGGGCGATCCGGGTGGAAGGGGAGGATATCAGGGATATTACAAGAAAGAGCCTGCGCTCTTCCTACGGTATGGTTCTCCAGGAAACCTGGCTCAGGGAGGGAACCATTTTTGACAATATCCGTATGGGGACGGATGCTTCCAGGGAGGACGTGATTCAGGCGGCAAAGGCATCCCATGCCCACAGTTTTATTAAAAGGCTCCCCAAGGGGTATGACACCTGGATTACCGAGGAGGGAGGGGGGCTCTCCCAGGGGCAGAAGCAGCTTTTATGCATTGCCAGGGTGATGCTATCCCTGCCCTCCATGCTCATTTTGGATGAGGCTACCTCCTCCATTGACACGAGAACGGAAATAAAAATTCAGAAAGCCTTTGCAAAAATGATGGAAGGGCGCACCAGCTTTATTGTAGCCCACCGCCTCTCTACCATAAAAGAGGCGGATGTGATACTTGTGATGAAAGACGGCCATATTTTGGAGCAGGGAAACCATGAAAAGCTCCTTGCGGAAAATGGATTTTATGCCACATTGTACAACAGCCAGTTTGTGGCGGCGAAAGAGGCGGAATAGGGGATACTATGAAAAAAAGACAAAAGATAGAAACAGGTTGTGTTGGCACCTTAGGGGCGCTATTTTTAGGGGCAGCCCTTACCCAGTATATCTCATTGGGCCAGCCTTACTATGAAATATACGTTGAGGGAGAAAAAATCGGCTCAATGCCCAAATCAGCGGATGTGGAAAAACTGATTCGGGAGGCAAAACGCAAGGCGATGAAAGATACAAAGGGATATATGTATCTCACCACTCAGGCGGATTATCAAATCAAGGATAAACTTTTTGAGCCCATGATGCCTGTGGAAGAGATGGAACAGCAGGTGGCGGAGAAATTAAAACAAAATAAAATAAACGAAAAAATTTCTGCTTATACCGTTACTACTGAAGATTTTTCTGCAAATTTTGCCACGGAGGAAGAGGCCATGGCCTTTTTGGAGGGGGTAAAAAACCATACGGAGGGGGGCGGTGATTTTTACGTGCGTTTTCGGAAGCCTGCAGGGTATGAGGGGGCTTTTATGGCGGATATACAAAAAGAATCCCAGGAGATGCATGGAAATGACCTTTTTGCAGGGATAAACGCCCAGTTGCTAGACATGGAAAAAGAAGTTTTTGATGAAAAAAACTACCAGGAAAAGACAGGTATTCTGGCTATGGATTTTGCAGATACTGTTTTTGGATATGAAAATGTGGTGAGAAAAGAGGAACTGGCGGATGCTTCCGCCTCTGTGGAAGAGGTAACAAAAGAAAAAGAAACGAATACAATATATGTAGTAGAAGCAGGAGATTGTTTATCTATCATTGCAGAAAAATTTGAGACTTCCGTAGATTCCATTATGAGCCTTAACGAACTCTCCGGGGAGGACGCACCGGTTTATACGGACCAGGAACTGATTGTGGCGGTGCCAAGGCCGGACATTTCCCTGAAAGTGTCCCAGGGTATCGTATATGAGGAAACTTACGAGGCAGAGGACCAGGTGATAAAAAATGACGGCTGGTATACGAACCGCAGGGAAGTGCGCCAGGAAGGTGCGGAAGGCCTAAGAAGAGTCAATGATATTGTGGTAAGTGAGAATGGAATTGAAATTTCCAGAATTACAGAACATACCCAAATTCTCAGGGAGGCGGTGCCCACGATTGTGGAGGAGGGGACCATTGTGCCTCCAAGCTATATCAAGCCTTTGGGGGGAGGAAGGTTTACCTCCGGTTACGGCAGCAGATGGGGAAGAATGCACAAAGGCGTGGATTGGGCAACTCCTATCGGTACAAATGTGTATGCCTCAAGCGGGGGGACTGTGTCCATCGCCGGGGCAGTGAGAGGATATGGATATGCGGTTTATATCAATCATCCTGACGGAAGACAGACCAGGTATGGTCATTTGAGTAAGGTGCTGGTATCTCCGGGACAGCATGTGGAGCAGGGGCAGAGTATCGCCTTAAGCGGAAATACGGGACGTTCCACAGGACCCCATGTACATTTTGAAATATTAATTAACGGTTCTCAGGTGAATCCATTGGACTATATCCGATAGATGTGGTATACTAATGCTGATTGAACAGCTTATATTGTTACCAAATTATTACACATGTTACATATACAGAAAATTCTTGACAAAAGAATTGTATAGTTACTATAATTAATGTTTGTATGTGAATTCTATAGTTAAGCATAGAGGTGCGATATGGATCAGTATATTATTAAGGGTGGGAATCCGCTGGTTGGAGAAGTTGAGATAGGGGGAGCCAAGAATGCGGCTCTTGCTATTTTGGCAACGGCAATTATGACGGATGAGACCGTTACAATAGAGAACCTTCCCGATGTGCGGGATATCAATGTAATGCTCAATGCCATAGAGGGCATTGGCGCCATGGTGGAGCGGGTGGATGCCCATACTGTAAAAATCAACGGCTCCATGATTAGTAATCTGACGGTGGCCTATGAGTATATTAAAAAAATCCGTGCGTCTTATTATCTTTTGGGCGCCCTTCTTGGAAAATACAAAAAGGCGGAGGTTGCCCTTCCCGGGGGATGTGATATTGGAAGCCGGCCTATCGATTTGCACTTAAAAGGTTTCCGCGCCCTGGGAGCAGCGGTGGATATTCATCACGGGCTGATTTCTGCGGTTGCAGACACTTTAAGGGGAACGCATATCTATCTGGATAAGGTTTCTGTGGGAGCTACTATAAATATTATGATGGCGGCAGCAATGGCAGAGGGAAAAACCACCATTGAAAATGCAGCCAAGGAGCCCCATGTGGTGGATGTGGCCAACTGTTTAAACAGCATGGGGGCAAATATCCGGGGCGCCGGTACAGATGTGATTCGTATTTCCGGGGTGGAGCGGCTGCACAAGACAGATTACTCCATTATTCCCGACCAGATTGAAGCGGGCACATTTATGTTTGCGGCGGCAGCCACCAGAGGGGATGTGACGGTAAAAAACGTGATTCCCAAGCATTTGGAGGCCACCACGGCAAAATTAATTGAAGTGGGATGTGAGATAGAAGAATTGGACGATGCAGTGCGGGTAGTGGCCTCTAAGCCCCTGCACCACACCCAGGTGACGACTCTGCCCTATCCAGGATTTCCTACCGATATGCAGCCCCAGATGTCTGCTGTGCTGGCGATATCAGAAGGAACCAGCACCATAACCGAGAGTATTTTTGAAAACAGATTTAAGTATGTGGATGAGCTCACCCGTATGGGGGCTTCCATAAAAGTGGAGAGCAATATTGCCATTATCACTGGAATTGAAAAATATACAGGGGCCAGGGTAAGCGCTCCGGACCTTCGGGCGGGAGCTGCGCTGGTGATTGCAGGACTGGCGGCCGAGGGAATTACCATTGTGGACGATATCTATTATATTGAGCGGGGATATGAGAGTTTCCATGAAAAACTGGAAAGCCTGGGAGCTCAGATTGAGAAAGTTTCCACGGAAAAAGAGATTCAGAAATTTACATTGAAAGTGTCTTAACAGAGAAAATCACAGCAAAAGAACCGTTTGAAAAATTTTCAAACGGTTTTTCTATGTAAATTAAAGCAATGATTGTATGCTCAGATTTGGGGTGCGGGACAAATCCACGCAGGAGCCGTCGCTTAACTGGACAATAGGCCGTGACAGCTGTTTGTTTAAGAAAATAATATCCCCCGCCCTTCCGTCGTTTAACAGGATGCGGTTTTTCTGGTAGGCGTTGGCAATCTTCTCTAAAAACTTCAAAATATACTTGGGATGGTACTTCTGCAGTCCCTCTTTCTCAAAAGCGGCGATAACCTGGAAGGGACACAGGGGCGCCCGGTAAGAGCGGGCAGCCGTCATGGCGTCATATACATCCGCCACAGCAATCATCATGGCAAAATCGTCAATATCGTTTCCCTGCAATCCCTGGGGATATCCGCTGCCATCCAGCCTTTCGTGGTGCTGGAGAGCAGCCAGTTTTACCCGGGGGTCAAGGAAATCGTCGGGATATGCGGATAAAAGGTCGTAACTTAACTTGGGATGGCTCTTTACCAGAGCAAATTCCTCGTCTGTGTATTTTCCAGGTTTGTTTAATACCTCCGGGGGAATTTTTGCCTTACCCACATCATGGAGCAGGCCTGCCAGCACCAAGAGCTGTATTTCCTCCCTGGGGAGCTTTAACCATTTGCCGAAAATCCCAGAAATCAGCCCTACATTCATAGAGTGGGCGTAAATGCTGTCGTCCACAGAGCGCATATTGTGGAGCATATCAAACATTTCTATGGAACTTTTCACCCCGTCGATAAGGGGAAAGGCAATTTCACAGAGCATATCTTTGTCAAAAGCGCCGCTTTGGCTGATAACAGGGGCAAGCCCTTTCGCCAAATCATCTATAGCCTTTGTATATTCAAACTGGAAACGCTGAAAACCGGCGGAACTCTTAATTCTCTGGGAATATGTAGGATTCTGTGCATTTCCCTTTGGAATATTAGGTGCTTCCGCAGCCTCCGGGGCTTTGGCTGTCTCCGGGACCTCTGCCGCGGCGGGTTCATCATCCTGTATCTCAATACTGGGGATGCCGCATGAATTAATCTGTGCAATTAAGTGGTGAGTCAGGGAAACCCCTGCGTCTGCAACAAACTGTCCATCCTTTGTCTTTACCGGAAGGGCAGTAATCATCCCCTCTTCTAACTGTAACGTTCTAACAACATGCATTTTAATAATCCTCCCTGATTGTCAGCCAAACTTCAACTTGAAAACATAGGACAACCAACTATATATTAAAATTATAAAACATAATTCTCAAAGTGGCAATGAAAACTTAAGAAAAATTGTGAAAAAGTTGGGAAAAGTTTGCAATAGTTCTTGACAAAGGCATAGAAATGGTGTAGTTTAATCTCAAACAGGAGCCTGTAAAAATTGAATAGTAGAACCTCTCTTATTCAGAGTGATGGAGATACATAGGATCTGTGAAGTCACGGCAACCCCAGTTACTGGAAGGTGCCAACCTGAGCGAGTGAATCGAGCAATAAGAGGAATTGGTTTATTTGTAATAATATCAATCCGCTTATTTGTTAAGCGGTTTTTTTATGCACACGGACACCCAGAGGAAAAATGTAAGCATAGTAAAGGAGAAAATAAAATGGAAAAAAGATTATTTACCTCAGAGTCAGTTACGGAAGGACATCCGGATAAAATATGCGATGCTGTTTCAGATGCAATCTTAGACGCCTGCATGGCCCAGGACCCTATGAGCCGGGTGGCATGCGAGACGGTGACATGTACAGGATATGTGCTGATTACCGGGGAGATTACCACGAAGGCAAATGTGGACTTTTCCGCTATTGCCAGGGATACGGTGGTGGAGATTGGCTACGACAGCTCTGAAAAGGGGTTTGACGGAAATACCTGCGCTGTTATGGTGGCTGTGGACAAACAGTCCCCGGATATCGCCATGGGCGTGGATAAGGCCCTGGAGGCAAAAGAGAGCAAAATGACGGATGCCCAGATTGATGCTATTGGAGCTGGGGATCAGGGAATGATGTTCGGCTATGCCACCAATGAGACAGAAGAATATATGCCCTATTCCATCTCACTGGCACATAAGCTTACCAGGCAGCTCACAAAAGTCCGCAAAGACGGTACCCTTACCTATCTGCGGCCGGACGGAAAATCCCAGGTGAGCATTGAGTATGATGAAAATGGAAAACCTGCCCGCCTGGAGGCAGTGGTTATTTCCACTCAGCATGATGAGAAAGTAACCCAGGAGCAGATACATAAGGATATTAAAGAGCATGTGTTAAATCCTGTGCTGCCAAAAGATCTTTTAGATGAAAACACAAAATATTATATTAACCCTACCGGGCGGTTTGTAATCGGAGGCCCTCAGGGGGATGCAGGTCTTACGGGACGCAAGATTATTGTGGATACCTACGGAGGGGTTGCCCGCCACGGCGGCGGTGCATTTTCCGGCAAGGACTGTACAAAAGTAGACCGTTCTGCAGCATATGCAGCCCGCTATGTGGCAAAAAATATTGTTGCGGCAGGTTTGGCAGAGCGGTGTGAAATTCAGCTTGCATATGCTATCGGCGTGGCACAGCCCAATTCTATTATGGTGGAGACTTTCGGCACAGGAAAACTGCCGGAGACAAAGCTTGTGGAGATTATCCGGGAGAATTTTGACCTGCGCCCTGCAGGAATTATCAAAATGCTGGATCTTAGAAGGCCCATTTATAAGCAGACCGCTTCCTATGGACATTTTGGGAGAAATGATTTAAACCTTCCCTGGGAGGCCCTGGACAAAGTGGATGAACTGAAAAAATATTTATAAGGGTTTATGAAAAATTTAGAAAATATTTTGTTTTTTTAGTGGGATTCTGAACTTTTCATGATATAATGTGTCGTAGGGATTCATTTATCCCTGCGACTTTTTTCTGGCAGAGGAAATGGTTATGAAATTAAAGACAAGGCTCACGATTTCGTTTTTTATCATTATGTTTGTACCTATCGTGCTGGCGGGGTTTACCTTTATGTGCTTTTGGAAAGTACAGATTAAAGCTTTGGAACAGACCTATGGGTTTGACGATTCCGACTACAGTTATCTTATGAACTCCGTACAGCTCTTAAACCGTTATACCATAAAAGATTACGGCAATCTTACGGAGATTGCGGAAAATTATCCTGACAGGCTTTTAGACGAGGAGTACCAGATAAGGCTGAATCAGGAATTGCAGAAGAAATATTCCTACCTTATTATCCGAAGGGAGGATAGAATTATTTATAAGGGCAATGACGCATCATTGCTTGAGGGCAGCAGCCTTCCGGACTACGGGGAAAATGACTGGCATGACAATTCTGCCATGTATATGGACGGAAAAGAACAGGCCCTGATTAAACAGGTGGATTTCCGCTTTTCCAGCGGGGAGGAAGGCAGCGCTTTTATTGTCACCAACGCATACGAACTTCTGCCGGAGATGAAAAGGCTGGCCTTTGATGTGTTTATCTCTGTTTTTTTGATTCTCTTATGTACGGCGGCAATGCTGATTATCTGGATATACGGCGGCATTATCCGGCCCTTAAAGAAACTGGAAGCGGCCACGGTGAACATACAGCAGGGCAATCTGGACTTCACTATTGAGGGGGAGGGCAACGATGAAATCAGCGAACTGTGCTCCAGTTTCGAGGAGATGCGCAAGCGTTTAAAGGAATCCGCAGAACAGCAGATGACCAGCGAGCGGGAAAATAGAGAGCTAATCAGCAATATTGCCCATGATTTAAAAACGCCTATCACCACGGTAAAAGGGTATTCGGAAGGGCTTTTGGACGGCGTTGCGGACACGCCGGAAAAACAGGAGAAGTACCTGCGCACCATAAACAATAAGGCAAATGAAATGGATGCTCTCTTAAATGAGCTTACCCTTTATTCCCAGATTGATACCAACCGTATTCCATATAATTTTACAAAACTCAACGTGTCAGAGTATTTCAATGACTGCGTGGAGGAGATAAGTATGGATTTGGAGTCCAAAAATATTGGGCTTACCTACTTTAACTATGTGGATAACCATGTGCTGATTATCGCAGATCCGGAACAGCTGCGCCGGGTGGTGAATAATATTATCGGTAATTCTGCAAAATACATGAAAAATAAACGGGGCCAGATTAACATCAGAATAAAAGATGTGGGGGATTTTATACAGGTTGAGATTGAAGATAACGGAAAAGGCATTGCGCCAAAGGATCTGCCCTATATCTTCGAGCGTTTTTTTCGGGGGGATGCCTCAAGAAATTCCGCCACAGGGGGAAGCGGCATCGGCCTTTCCATCGTGAAAAAAATTGTGGAGGACCACGGGGGGAAAATCTGGGCGACTAGTAAAGAATCTGTAGGTACGGTGATGTATTTTGTGATTCGGAAATATCAGGAGGCCATAAGAGATGAGTAAAATTTTGATTATTGAGGATGAAGTAGCCATAGCGGAGCTAGAAAAGGATTATCTGGAATTAAGCGATTTTCAGGTGGAAATTGAGAGCCAGGGAGATATGGGCCTGGCCCGGGCATTGGGGGAAGAATTTGACCTGTTTATTTTAGATTTGATGCTTCCAGGTCTGGACGGGTTTGAAATCTGCAAAAAAATCCGGGAGGTAAAAAATACCCCAATCCTTATGGTATCGGCCAAAAAAGAGGATATTGATAAAATCCGGGGGCTGGGCATCGGCGCAGATGACTATATTACAAAACCTTTTTCACCCAGTGAGCTTGTGGCAAGGGTGAAAGCCCATCTGGCCCGGTATGAAAGACTTATTGGCAGCAGCCAGGCGGAAAATACCATGATTGAAATCAGGGGGATTAAAATTGACAAAACGGCCCGGAGAGTGTGGGTCAATGATGAGGAAAAACCCTTTACCAGCAAGGAATTTGACCTCCTTACATTTTTGGCGGAAAATCCCAACCGTGTGTTTACCAAGGAGGATTTGTTCCGGGAAATCTGGGAGATGGAGTCTGTGGGGGATATTGCCACAGTGACGGTCCACATTAAAAAAATACGGGAAAAAATCGAGTTAAATTCCTCAAAACCCCAGTATATTGAGACAATCTGGGGGGTGGGATACCGATTTAAGGTGTAGGCATATGGATGCAGTGATATATGAGGATGACGAAGTTCTTATCCTTCACAAAAAAAGCGGGATACCGGTTCAGACAAAAAGGGCCGGGGAAAAGGACATGGTAAGCTTATTGAGAAATTACCGGGCAGAGAAAGGGGAAGAACCCTTTATCGGTCTTGTGCACAGGCTGGACCAGCCGGTGGAGGGGGTCATGGTTTTTGCGAAAAACAGGCAGGCTTTGTCCTTCTTAAACAGGCAGGTTTTACAGGGAAAGCTGGAAAAGCATTATCATGCCATAGTGTGTTTGCAGCCGGGGGAAAGGGTGAAAACCGGGGAAAATTACACGCTCACGGATTATCTAATCAAAGATGGAAAGAACAACTGTTCTTTTGTGGCGGAGCCTTCGGCTCCCAGGGCCAAAAAAGCTGTGCTCTCCTACCGCTTTTTAAAACAGAGAGAAGGATTGGCAGAAGTTCTGGTGAAGCTTCACACAGGAAGGCATCACCAGATACGGGTGCAGATGAGCCATGGGGGATATCCCCTGGCAGGAGACAGGAAATACGGCGGTGACAGGGCCTTACAGGCAGCAGAGGGAAACCACATTGCCTTATGTGCGGCGAAAATTGGTTTTATCCATCCTAAAACATTAAAAAAAATGGAATTTTCTGTGCTGCCTGAAAATCCAATTTTTAGAAAGCTTAAAGATTGAGGATAGAAAACATAAAATTACATATAATTTTCCCATAAAATAATACATGGAAGAAGAAAAATGGGAAAAAAATTTTTGAAACTATTATTACTGGTTGGCGCAGTCTATCTGGGGATGAAATATATCTTTCCCATAGTACTGCCCTTTTTTATTGCATTGATACTTGCCAGGCTGCTCTATCCCCTGGCAAGGAAGACGGAAAAATTTTGTAAGGGAAACCGGGCATTTTCCAGAAGCCTGGTATATATTTTGTTTTTGCTGGCCCTGGGGCTTATCTGTGCAGGGCTTTTATACCTGTGTTACCGCATGGGAAGCGGCTGTGTCCGCCATTTCAATTTTATTGTGGAAAAAGTGCAGGTATTTTCCGGGGAGTGCTGCAGAAAGGTGGAAGAAATCAGCGGCTTGGCCGCGGATGACGTGGGGGAAAAAGTCGGGGATATGGTAAAGGGAATGTCAAACGGGGCCGTGGAAATTTCAAAAGAGGCGGGAGCCTGCATCTTATCCTTTTTGGCAAAAGCCCTTGTAACTCTTGTGGCGGCATTTTTAATACTCCATGAATATGAGTATGTGTTTCGCCTGTTTCAAAAAACCTGGGCGGGGCAGAAGGCTTTTGAGATCCTTCGGAATATGAAAAGTGCCTTTGGGGCGTATCTTAAGGCCCAGATTATCATTATGGGCATTATTACTTTCATCTGCGTGGCTGGGATGTTTTTAACAGGTACAAACTATGCCCTGGCTGTGGGAATCTTTATCGGGATTTTTGACGCCCTGCCCTTCCTTGGGACAGGCACCATACTTGTACCCTGGACTTTTATGGATTTGCTGATGGGGCGTTATCTTGCCGGGGCGGGACATTTTTTGATTTATCTTTTGTGTACCTGTGTCAGGCAGTTTTTAGAACCCAGGCTGGTGGGGAAAACACTGGGGGTTCCACCCCTGTTTGTGCTTATGAGCCTGTATATTGGGATACAGGTGTACGGGGGAGCCGGGGTCTTGCTTGGGCCCATATCTGCACTGTTAATCTATGAAATATGGCTGATAAACAGAGAGAAAGAAGGGGCGTGACAGCCTCTTTTATTTTTCTGTTGACAAATGCGACCATACTGTATATACTGTGTAATAACAGTATAGGAGGTATGAGCTTGGAAATTATAATTAGAAATTCCAGTGACCAGCCCATCTATGAACAGATTTACGCACAGATAAAGGATATGATTTTAACAGGGGTTTTGACAGAAGGGGAAATGCTTCCCTCTATACGGGGACTGGCCAAAGATCTGAGAATCAGCGTCATTACAACAAAGCGTGCCTATGATGAGCTGGAACGGGCCGGGTATGTGAACACCGTAGGGGGGAAAGGCTGTTTTGTGGCGGAGACAAACAGGGAGCTGATACGGGAGGAGCACTTAAAAGAAATAGAGGCGCACATGAGTGAAATTGTAAAGCTGGCTAAGTCCTGCGGGTTAAAAAATGATACCCTGGTGGAAATGTTTAAGCTTTTAGAGTTGGAAGAATAACAGGAGGAAAAGATATGAATGCAATAGAAATGAAGCATGTTTCTAAAACTTATGGTTCTTTTGCCATAAAGGATTTGAATCTCACACTGCCGGAAGGCTGCATTATGGGTCTGGTGGGGGAAAACGGTGCAGGAAAGAGCACCACCATCAGGCTTTTGATGCATTCCGTTACAAAGGAGGCCGGGGAGATAAAGGTTCTTGGGGTGGACAATACATCCAAAGAGTTTCTGGGTGTGCGGGAGGATGTGGGCGTTGTACTGGACGAGGCGTATTTTCCCGAGGTTTTAAACGGCTGGGATGTAAATAAAATTATGAAGCACACATATAAAAACTGGGAGGAAGAAACTTTTTTCCGCTATTTAGATCAGTTTCATGTGGAACGGCAAAAGAAGTTTAAAGACTATTCTAAGGGAATGAAAATGAAGCTTGCCATTGCAGTGGCCCTTTCCCACAAGGCTAAGCTTTTGATTTTAGATGAGGCTACCGGCGGCCTTGACCCCATTGTCAGGGATGAGATTCTTGATATTTTTAATGAGTTTACAAGGGAGGAAGGCCACTCGGTGTTAATTTCATCCCACATCGTAAGCGACCTGGAAAAAATTTGTGATTACGTGGCGTTTCTCCATAAAGGGGAGATCATACTGCATGAGGAAAAAGACAGGCTGCAGGAAATTTACGGTATTCTGCGCCTGGGAAAAAGGGAGGCGGAAGAAATTCCGGAGGAGGCAGTCGTTGGTGTCCGGGATAATGGGTATTTCAAAGAAATCCTGGTTAAGCGGGAGTTTTTACCAGAAAATTACCCCATTGAGCGGGCGGGAATGGAAGATATTATTTTGTATCTGGCGAAAGGAGAATAGGCATGAAAGGTTTATTGTTAAAAGACTGGCTGGTAATTGTGAAGCAGACGAAAGTTTATTTTCTTTTGATGTTTCTATTCGCCCTGGTTCCGGGGATGGGAATTTACAGTATATTTTTTGGGGCGCTTTTGCCTATGACAGCCCTGGCTTATGACGAGAGAAGCAAGTGGGGCCAAATGGCGAAGATGATGCCTTACTCCAACCATAAGATGGTGGCGGAGAAGTATTTGTTTGGCTATCTTCTGGCAGGGGGGATTGCCGTTTTGGAGGCCGTGATCCAAATCCTGTATTTCATTTTGGGAATCGGAGAGGGAGAGCTTTTACAAAATATGGGGGTTATTATAATTTCTGTTTTGGCGGCGGTGAATGTTATGGCGCTGCAGCTGCCGGTAATTTTTCGCATGGGGGTGGAAAAATCAAGGATTTTCCTGATGTTTGTCACCATCAGCGTTATGTTTGGCCTCCAGTCATATTTTTCTGTCAGAGTTTTTGAGGGAGGAGTGTCGCGGCCGGAGTGGAGTCCTTATATGATGCCGGAGATTTTTGCTATTACTCTCATCATACAATTTGTGTCTGTTATGCTTTCGGAAAGGCTGTATGGATGTGCTGTGAAAAAGAAAAATTAGAAAATATTTCTTAAAAAGTTTAGCACATATCACTCTTGGTGGTAAACCGGGTTGCTATTTTGTCCCAGATAAAGTAAACTACAAGAGAAATTACTAGTCAACCCAGAAAAATAAGGAGAGGAAAACAATGATGAAGAAGTTTTTGAAGACTTCCGCTTTATTTCTTATGGTGCTTTTTGTGGGAATTTGTATCGGAACCGGCACCATGGAAGCGAAGGCGGCAGTAGTAACCCAGACAGATGCCCAGAAGACATCTGTGACAGTAACCTGGCCAGCAGAGAAAGATGCGGTAAGCTACAATGTGTACATAAAAGAGAACGGCAGTGATGCGGAGTATGATTTGGTTGGGAACACAGGGGAGCTTGCCTATACCATTTCCGGTTTAAAACCGGCCACCAAATATTCTGTGAATGTAAAAACAGTGAGGGCAGACGGAAGTGAAAATTATGGCAGTATTCTTTATAAGGCTGTTACAATTCCGGATAAGCTTACAGGCCTAAAACAAGAGAGATGGTACTATTTTATTAATGAATTGGATGTGCAGTGGGATAACCAGAGTGCGGCAGACGGTTTTGAGGTGAAGCTGTTCGATAATAAGGGCAAATTAAAGAAGACCAATAAGGTAGGCGGCTACTCTTCCAGAACAAATTTTTCCGTGAAAAACAATGTGGTATACAAAGTGCGGGCCCGCTCTTTCACCACGTTTAACGGGAAAAAATACTACTCTTCCTGGGGAACTATTTACTGCCTGAACCAGCCTATGCTTTCAAAAGTAAAGGTTAGCGGGAATAAGCTGGAATTGAAGTGGAAAAAGACCAACGGGGCTACGCAGTATAAAGTTTATGTGTCTACGAAAATGAAAAACGGATACAAAAAAGTGGCTACGGTGAGCAAGAACAAAAGTTCCTGTACCGTGAAGAAATTTAACGGCAAGAAATTTTCTTCCAAGAAAACATATTATGTGTACGTGGAGGCCATTTGCAATAAGGGAGGTACGAAAAATACTTCCAGTTCCCTATACTGCTGGAATACCAAACGAGGCGGCGGAGATTCCAGTTGGAACCACAGGAAATAGAAACAATCCGGGACAGCATATAAGTGCTGCCCCGTTTTTTTACTTTTCGCCGGTATTTTCTCCCTGTTTTTCACTTTTTTTCCTCAGTTCCTTTTCCTTTTTCTTGGCAACTCTGGAAAAAGTTCTTCCGGTTTCAATATATAAAGGCTTCATACCCTCTGGAATCCCACGGTAGATGTTGATTAAATGACGTTCTTCCGCATTAAAAGGCGTGACAGGAGGATCCCTGAATGTGGTGAGGCCATAAATATAATCTGTGGTGGTGTGAAAATAAGAGGCAAGGCGAATGGCCATTTTTGCGTCGGGCTGCCTGCGGTTTTGCACATAACCGTTTAAAGTGGTGGATGATATGTTCAGGGCCTCTGCCAACTGCTTTTGGGTAATGCCATCCTGATCAAGTAAATTCCGTAACTGGGTTCCGATATCCAATACGATTCCTCCCTTCCAATGAGAGAATTGTAATGGAAATATACCGGGAAAAAAGGGGAAATGTGCAATTAGCAAATAAATCTCCTTCGACATAATATGATATTCGCTTTATGCGAATCTATATCCATCCCCCGTCCAGCCCGATAATCTGTCCTGTGAGGTAGGAGGGGGATTCCGCCAGCTGGAGAATCAGATGTGCGGCTTCTTTTGGGCTGCCGAACCTTCCTGCAGGAATCTCCTCATTGAGAGCGGCACGTTCTTCCCGGGAAAAGCAGCGGTTCATGTCGGTGTCAATGACGCCGCAGGCAATGGCGTTTACCTGGATATTGCTGGGGGCAAGCTCTTTTGCCAGGGCCTTTGTCAAAGCGTTCATCCCCCCTTTTGCAGCAGAGTATGCCGCCTCGCAGGAAGCCCCCACGCTGCCCCAGGCGGAGGAAATGTTAATGATTTTTCCCTGTTTTTGTGAGACCATGTAGGGTATGGCCATTTTGCAGCAGGAAAAAACGGAGGTCAGGTTTGTATTTATCACATGGTTCCATTCTTTCAGGGTCATGTCGCTTAAGAGCCCGATGTAGTCAATGCCTGCATTATTCACTAAAATATCAATGCCCGGGGCAAATTGTTTCATCTGGTTAAAGAGTCCGCATACAAAATTGTAGTCCCCAATGTCTCCGCAGCAGGTGAGGACGGATACTCCGTAATCCCTCCTCAGTTCTTCCGCAAAGGTTTCCAGTTTTTCTTTTGAATGAAAACAGTTTAGGACCAGGCGGTATCCCCTGGCGGCAAAGGCGGAGGCGGCGGCCTGTCCAATACCCCGGGAGGCCCCGGTGATGAGTACGGTAGAGCTTTTCATAATATTCTCCTGTTCGTTTTTTTATGTTTATATTACTATAAAAGATGAAATAAGAAAAGGAACAGGAATAGTTACACAAAATATACAAAGAAATCAGAAAATTTCTTGAAATTATGTACTAATGTGATATAATTGGTACATACACAGATAGGAAGGATATAAACTACCTGTGAACCAAGGAAAGGGGCTGGACATCATGCGTATTACCATTACAGGCAGAAACATTGAACTTACAGAGGGGTTAAAGGCGGCAGTAGAGGACAAACTGGGAAAACTGGAGAAATATTTTGCGCCGGACACAGAAGTATTTGTCACATTGAGTGTGGAGAAAGAGAGACAGAAAATAGAAGTTACCATACCGGTTAAGGGCAACATCGTCCGTTCCGAGCAGGTGAGCAATGATATGTATGTATCCATTGATTTGGTTGAGGAAGTCATTGAGCGGCAGCTAAAGAAATATAAAAAGAAGCTCATCAGCAAACAGCAGAATGCGGCTAGTTTCCGCAAGGAATTTATTGAGAAGGAAACGGATGTGGACGATGAAATCCGTATTATCCGTACCAAGAGGTTTGACATGAAACCCATGTATCCCGAGGATGCCTGTGTGCAGATGGAGTTATTGGGACATAATTTTTTTGTTTTCTGTAATGCAGAGTCGGAGGAAGTCAATGTGGTTTATAAGAGAAACGGCAACACTTATGGATTGATTGAGCCGGAATTCTAAAGAAGATGAAATCCTTCTGACAGGTAAAAATGAAATTGTGCAAAGACAGCAGAACCAAAGGATACGGCGGTTCTGCTGTTTATATGTGCAGTTTTTTTCCCGAATGAGGGGGAATCCTCTCCGGAAAAAAATGAAAAAGGAGATTTTGGTGATATGGAAAATGAATTATTTGAACATGGGCCCATACACAAGGCATATTTTAAGTTTGCCCTCCCTGTGGTGTTTGGTATGGTTGTGTCCCTGATTTACAATATGGCAGACACGTATTTTATCGCCCGGACAGGGAATACAAACCTGGTGGCAGGGGTCTCTCTGGGAGCGCCTGTTTTTACCTTGATGATTGCCCTGGGGGATATTTTTGGTCTGGGGGGCAGTTCGGTGATATCCCGTCTTTTTGGGCAGAAGAAAGATGAGGACGGCAAACGTCTCGGCATTTTCTGTTTTTACTCCGGGATTGTGTGCGGAGAAAGTGAATATGATAGCTGTTTTAGTGCTGGTGGGTTTTGCCTTTGGGGCACAGCCCCTGGTGGGATATAATTATGGGGCAAAAAATTTTCTCCGGCTGAAAAAAATTCTTCGTTTCTGCTACGGATTTGAATGCAGTTTGGCTGTGGTGCTGGCCTGTGTGCTCTCCCTTTTTGCCCCGTCTTTGATGTCTCTTTTTATGCAGGAGGAAAAGATTATTGAGCTGGGCATCCCAATGCTTCGTATGCAGCAGGCGGGGATGCTGTTTGTGGCGGTTGTTTTGGTTACGACCTGTACGTTTCAGTCTGCAGGTAAAGCCTGGGGAGCATTTTTTTTGTCGGTGAGCAGACAGGGCGTAATTTTTGCCGCAGTGATTTTTACGGCATCCCATGCGGCGGGATATATTGGGGTGATTTGTTCTCAGGCGATAGCAGATGCCCTAACGGCTGTGCTAGCGGTTGTGCTGTTTTGGAGAGGTCTTTACCGGGAATTGGAGAGCGAGGCTTTTGTCCCTAAAAATCCATAATAGTACCGGATACAGATATACGGCCCGGAAATACTTTTTCCCGGGCTGTATGTTTCAGGGGACGAAAGACTTTCTACTCTGCGTTAGTTTTAAACATAGAACTCATAAGAAAAGCAGAATGCACTGCTTAAAGACAAACTTTTTTTAGATCTTATCAAGATACT
>Ga0137307_100741_pt1 | contig 37169 bp, 47 predicted proteins | sample NAcewD2O_March_2_FD_97180 | JGI IMG/M metagenome (GOLD analysis project Ga0137307, IMG submission 97180) | Mouse cecal microbial communities from Vienna, Austria - N-Acetylglucosamine amended D2O_March | ecosystem: Host-associated > Mammals > Digestive system > Large intestine > Cecum | place... | reverse complement strand
AGGGCCCAGGACGGCGGCGGGGCCGTGGGACGTATGCGATGGCCCGGAGGCCCGGAAACCCTTGTAAATCAGCCCCTACAAGGCAGGAGGGCCGCTCCACCCGCCCCGGAAGTCAGCAGCAGCAGCAGACGCAAGAGGGCGGGCTTTGCGGCCCATGGTGAGATTATAGCAGACGGGCCCGGAAAAGGCAAGGGGCGGGCCGTGCAAACAGGGGCGTTAAACGTGCAGAAAATAACGGCGGGAGTGTTAAAACCCCCGTTTTGAGGGCCACCATCACCGCGATCGGCGCGGGCCGGACTGTTACAAGGCGTTACTCGGGCCGTTCAGAGGCGAGCGACGCCGAGCCCTGGGCGCGGGAAATCGGCCCGGAGCAATTCTTCAAATCAACCAAACCCGCGAAGAATTGCAGAATTGCCCGTAAATCAAGGGGTTCCGGGCTCCCGGCACCGTCGAGCGCCGCTTTTTTCAATTCTTCATGTTTTGGATTTAGTTTTTAATCATACAGGCGCAAAAAATCAGGCGGTTCCGTCGCGGGCCTCACGGCCTTCGGCGGGGCCGCTTTCCTCGCCGTTCTCGTCGAAATATGTCCAGTAGATAGACCCCGCCTTTTTCCCAAGTCGCCGCTTGTATTTGAGATGGACGATGTCGAAGACGTCCTCCCGCTCCTCCTCCGGCAGGAGTCGGAACATGGCGACGAGATCAGTCTCAAGGCTCGAGAGCGGGCTCCCATCACAGAGGAGACCTTGCTCTCGCTTTACGGCCTCAAGATCGGGCGGCGCGGGCTGGGAGTTCTCATTTGTTACATCCTCACCTGTTAGAACCCATTCCATAGAAACGCCGAGAGCGGTCGCGATCTTGTAGAGGGAAACCGTGTCGGGAACCCTTTTCCCCGTGCAATATTGACTCAAGGCCGTGGTAGAAAGCCCTGTTTTATTGCAGACGTCGAGCTGTCTCATGTCCAGCTCTTTAATACGCCTTGCAATCCTATTTCCAACATCCGAGAATACGATCTCCATTGAAAATCCTCCCTTGTGAAATCTGATTTAACAATCGAGAAAAAACCTATTGACAAATCCTCATTTGTTAAATATAATAGGCTGTGGTGAGATTAAGAATTTAAGCAACAACAGCATACCACACCCCAGGCGAAAAGGAAAGCAGAAAAGGAGGTCGGTCGGTAGAGTAGAAGGGAGCGGCGAGGGCTCCACCCCCTTTACTTCAATTCATTCTCGGCTTTACAGACAGGGCAAAGCGCCACCCGGCGAACAGAGAGAGACCGGATGGGAGCATCGCAGGAGCGGCACCGATACTTCGAGAGTTTGCAAACCGAAGCATAGCAAAAGGGGCCGGACACGGGGCCCGGAGCTGTTCCCCCAGCTCCGAAGCCGACCGAGTCCTTGCGGATAGACGTCCTTGAGTCCTTGCGAATGGTAAACCGAAATTTTTTCATCGAGCGCCCTCGCCGCTCCCCTCTACTCTACCACAGCCTCCCCGGAAAAGCAAAGGAGGCAGCACATGAGAAACGGCAAGAAGCCCACGCGGAAGCAGAAGATCAGGCTCGGGCAAGCGGGCCTCTCCCCGGAGAACTGGCTCGTCATCAAGCAGAAGCAGAACGGCGAGCTCGTCATCCTCCACAAGCACACCGACAAGATCAGGGTCGTCCCGGCTTTGGTCGGCTGACCCCCACAACAGGAAGGAGCAGCAGCAGATGAACGAGTACAAACTTCAATATCACTATCCCGAGAGCTCCATCGACACCGCCTACATCGTCGAGCGGACAGAGGCCGCAGCCCGGAAAACCCTCATCAAGCGGTTCGGCAAGGAGATCGAGATTGACGACACGGAGCTCGTCTCCACCGACGCCAATGCCACGAAGGAGCAGGAGCGGGAGACCCTCGAGAAGATCAAGGCCATGGTCGAGGAGCTGGGCCATCAGTCCTACCTCAAGACAGCGTTCACGGGCGTCTATGAGGTCGCCGAGATGAACATTGAGGAGGACGCGGCCTACAGCTTCCCCGGGCGGATCAGCCTCCTCGAGGAACAGCTCCGGGAGATGGGGAGCAAGTACAACGCGGCCCACTCCGACGCGGAGGTCTTGAGGAGTCAACTCGACCACGCCCAGGAGCAGGTCGACGCCCTCAAGGGGCGGCAGCTCCCCGCGTGGCTTCAAAGCGCCGCCTATGGCCTCGTAGTCGAGGAGCTCGCCGCCGCCCAGAAGCGGATGGAGCAGAGCGCCGAGACTATGGCCTACTACGCCGAAGCGCCCCAGGACATCGCCTTCGCCGAGGCCGTCAAGAGCTACCGGGCCGCGAAGGAGCGCCGGGGCGTGTGCGAGCAGATTGTCAAGGGCCTGGAAGCCCTCACCGAGGAATGAGCCGAAACGCCCTCCGGGGCGTCGTCGGGAGGTGTCCTCTCCCGGCCCGATGATGGCAGGACGGACAAACAACAGGAAGGAGCAGCAGCTATGAGAAAAATGAAGAAGATCAACGGGTTCCTCGTCGTGCGGTTCAACGACCGCGAGAAGCAGGGCTACCCCCAGCTCGGGAACTTCGGCGTCATCGACGCGGAGCTCTACACCGGGAGCATTGACATCGACCTGGGCGTCTTTGAGTACGACGACGCGGGCACGATCGAGGTCGCCGTCGAACAGGCCCGGGGCCTGGACGCCGAGCAGGACTACAGCGACGAGCCCCCGGTCTACACCGTGATCGTGGAGAGCGCCGAGGAGGCCACGGAGGAGGAGGTCGAGCCCCGGGGCCTTATCCAGGCCCGGGAGAAGCGGCTCGCAGTGGAAATCAGGAGTAGGAACTTCCCCTACATCGACCCCCGGACGGCGGCGCATGAGCTCATCGGCTACAAGGCCGCACTCTACGACCTGGGCCTACTGGAAAAAGGCGAGGAAGCGGTCGACCTCGACCACTTCGCGCCGGGCATGGCGGAGCAGCCGCTCCCGAGAAGCTCCGAGGAGCTACTCGCCCACGTCTGTGACGAGCTCTGTCAGTTCCGGGCGGGCCGGACGCAAGAGGAGCTTGACGCCGTCTGTAAGAAGTGCAAGCTCGAACGGCTGGCAAGCGAGGCGGACGACCGGGAGCTCCGCCTCAAGGAGACGGCGAAGAAGCGCCTCGAAGGCTACGCCCAGGAGCTCGCGGAGACGCAGCTTAACACGAAGGCTGAACGGCTGGAACATGAGGCCCGGGCCTACCTCGAAGCCCTCACCACGACGAAGACCTTCTCGGAGCAGGAGGTCACGATCTACGAGGCCGCGATCTCGGCGGCGCTCAAAGTGAGGCCGGAGCCTCCGGCGCGGAAGACCTTCACGAACCTCCCCTCGGGCATGAGGAACGACCGCAACACGCGGAAGGTCTACTCCCTGGGCCTCGCCCTCGCCGAGGAGTGCCCAGATAACGATTGCCGGGTCTATCTGAACATCTTCAACATGGCCCGAGAGCTCGACGAGGTCCTGGACGAGATGAGGCCGAGCTCGACCCCGTTCGTCACTCTCCGCTCGGCCCTCATGGAGCGGGCCGGGGAGCTCTGGAAGATGTACGCCGAGAACTACGCCGTCCAGCAGTTCAAGGAGGGGATGCAGCCGTGAAGAAGCCCGCCACCACGCAGGAGGCCCGGGGGTTCATGGAGGAGCTCCGCCGCGAGCTGCTTCGGCAGAAGCGGGCGGTCGGCGACCCCCGGGCCCCTATGCGGGCCCGGCCCGGGCAGGAGGAGGCGTTCGAGAAGGTGGAGGAGAACCTCGCGAAGGCGGCGTTCATTCTCGACATTCTTGAGAAAGAGGGGCGGCGCACGGTTGCCCGGAAGGCGGTCAAGGCCGTCGACGCGCTGCTGGACGGGTTCCTCGTCTTCGGCTTCTCCCTCCTCGCCATGCTGGGCGTCGCTGCCGCAGCCGTGCTGCTGAACACCCCCTCGCCCGTAGCCCAGGCGACGGCGATCGCGGGGGTCGGCGTGGCCCTGGCCCGGGCGGTCGCCCGGAAGTAACTCTAAGAGACAGTTCACAGGAAGGAGGACAGCGATGAAACGCAATAGCGGAAAGCTCACCCCGTTCGGGAAGCTCGTCGTCAAGGCCCTCACCGACCAAGACATGACGAAGACACAGCTCGCCGACACGATCGGGACGTCGCCGCAATACTTGAGCTACATCCTCTACGGCGTCCGCTCGGGCGAGAAGTACGTCCCGGCGATCGTCGCGGCCCTCTCCCTCGACCCCCGCAAGGTCGAGAAGGCCATCGCAGCATAACAGCAGGAAGGAGGGAGCGAGGTGTCGGACGTGTTCATCGGCCTCGAGGAGGCCGCAGCCTTCGAGGGTATCACCTACAAGGGGCTCACCTCGCGCATATCGCGCAACCCGCAGCAGTTCAAGACGAAGACACAGCCCCGCGAGGGTGGAGGGAAAGATCAGGTCATGATCTCCGTCGCCTCCCTCTCCGCGAAGGGGCGCAAGGCGTGGAAGGCCGCGCAGAAGGTGGACGGGAGGGATGTCATCATAGACAAGCGAACAGACGCGGCCCCCTGGTATGTCGGGGCCGACCTCAATCACTTCATCGAAGGGGACGGGGGGAAGCGGAAGAAGGCATACTATGAGGCCGTCGAGCTCGCCGCCCGCATCCAGGACTTCATCGACTACGACGGCCCCGACCGCACGGCCTACGCCGAACGCTACGCGCTGGGCCTGGGCGTGAGCCTCCCGACCCTCTACCGCTACGTCGACAACGTCCTCAAGGCGAACGCCTGGGCGCTCAAGCTGGAACGGGAGGACGGGCAGAACCGGGACTACTTCCGGGCCCTGGCCCTATGCAGGAAGCCCCGGGAGAAGGCCACCTTCCCCAGCCTCACGGACGAACAGCGGGCGGTCATTGAGAATATTTGGTTCGACCGCCGCTTCGCCGCCAACCTGGGCACCCTCGAGATGCTTTACGAGCGGTTCGAGGAGATCGCACAGGGCCGAGGGTGGGAGGACTACCCCAGCATCAAGACGGTCGCCCGCTACGTCAAGCACCTCATGGACAGCCGGGGCGCGGCGTCGGCCCGCTACCTCGCCGCCAACGGCTCGAGGGAGTGGAAGAACAAGATGATGCTAAAGGGACGCCGGGACGCGACGAGCCTCAAGGTCATGGAGTACGTCGTCGGCGACGAGCACACCTTCGATCTTTGGGTTCAATGGGTCGCCCCGAACGGCAAGGTCAAGGCCGTCCGCCCGAAGCTCGTCGCCTGGATGGACATGAAAAGCCGGGCGATCATCGGGGACGTGGCGTGTATCGACGCCAACAGTCAGACCTTGAAGGAGAGCCTCGTGAAGATGCTCTACACCACCCCCGGGGGCGTCCCCCATATCCTCCACGTCGACAACGGCAAGGACTACACGGCGCAGACCATGACGGGCCAGAGCCGAAAGAAGCGGAATATCGAGTTCGAGTTCGACGCCGAGACCGTGGGCTTCTATCAGTCCATCGGCATCGAGGAGGTGGGCCGCTCCCTCCCATATCAGCCCTGGGACAAACCCATCGAGCGCCTGTTCTCGACCGTGTGCTCCAAGTTCTCGAAGTGGTTCGAGAGCTACGTCGGCACCCTCACGGGCTCCAAGACCTACGCGAAGCGGCAGAAGGACGTCGCCGCCATGCTTGAGCGGGGGGAGCTGCTGACGATGGAGGAGTTCTTCGACCTCTGGACGAAGTGGAAGAACGAGAAGTACCACACCCGGAAGCACGGGGGCCTCAAGGAGGCGGGCGAGAAGTGGCTCACCCCCATCGAGATGTTCGAGAATGGCCCCCGCTATGAGAAGGCCGCACCGCCCCGGGAGTATGCGGCGATGTTGCTCATGAAGGCGGACACGGCCCGGGTCTACAACTTCGGCATCAAGAAGTTCGGCACGACCTACACCGACTACGAACTCTCGCACTACATCGGGAAGACGGTCGGCATCAAGTGGGACATCGACGACGTGACGAAGCTCTACGTCTTCGACGAGGAGGGCCGGAAGATATGCGAGGCCGTCTCTCCCGAGCTGCTGGCCTTCGGGCCCCACTGTTCGCAAGCCCTCCTCGAGAGGCACCTCCGCGATCAGAAGCGGCAGGAGCGGGAAATGCGGGAGATACTGGACAGCATGACACGGCCCTACGAGCTCCGGGGCGAGGAGGGCGGACGGCCCTCGGACGCGGTCGGCATGATCGACCTCACCATCAAGGCCGACAGGCCCTCGAAGCTCATCTCGCTCCCGTTGGATAAGGAATACCGGGCCGAGGCGACGAGCCGGGCCAAGAAGAAGGCAGGAGCCGGGGACGAGTTCCTCGGCAAGAAGGCAGACGACGCCCTCGCCCGCTTGAGGGCCATCAACGAATAGGAGGCACATGAAGATGGAAGTCAGAGCAGCAGCGGCGGCGAAGCAGACCGCCACCTATACCCCGGGCAAGCCCCTCGCCCGGCAGGTCAACGACTACCTCGCGGCGACGCGGACGAGTATCGCCACCCTTGCGAACGAAATCCCCGGCTACTCCCGGCCCACGATCTCCCGCTACCTTGCGGGGAAGTACGACGGGGACATCACCACGATCGAGAAGCTCCTCGCCGAGTGGCTGGCCCAGCGCACGGGGGAGGCCGTGGATGTCCCGGAGCGGCCCGGGAAGACCGGGCGGAAGCCCGCCTTCCTCGAGACGAGGGACGCGGTCAACGTCCTGGGCGTGTGTCAGTCCTGTCAAGAGTACATCGGGCTCGGCATCGTGGTCGCCCGAAGCGGCTACGGCAAGACGTACAGCCTCCGGCAGTACGCGAAGCTCCCCCGGGTCGCCTATATCGAGTGTGACGACACCATGAGCAGCCGCGACCTTGTGGAGGCCATTGAGAAGACCCTCGGCATCCCCAGCGGCTACGGGACAATCTGGAAGCGGGTGAACGGCATCCGGGACTTCTTCAACACCAACAAGGGATGGCTTCTTGTTATCGACGAGGCCGACAAGCTCGTCTCGAAGTACACGCAGAAGAAGATGGAGATACTCCGGGCGATCTACGACCAGAGCGACGTCGGCGTCGTGATCGCCGGGGAGCCGAAGCTCGAGGCGGCGATCAAGACCTACCTCGCCCGTATGGCGAACCGGGTCGACTTCTACATCTCGCTCAAGGGGCTCACCCCCTCGGAGGTGGAGAAGTACGTCTCCGAGTTCGAGGTCGCCCCCGAGGCCATGGTCGAGCTCAAGGCCCGGGCCTGTAATATGCAGACGGGATGCTTCCGACTCCTCGACCGCACCCTCTCCAATATCAAGCGCATCCTCGAGGAGAAGGGCGAGAACGCGATCACCCTCAAGACGATCGAGCAAGCGTCGAGCCTCATGATGCTCTAACAGGAAGGAGGCCGGGACAATGAAGATGAGAAAACAGCGGCTCATGGGCGTCGGGCTCATTGTGATCTCGTGGCTTGTGCTGCTGCTGGCCTGTACCGAGAGCGAGAGTCCGGAAGACAACGACGCGACCGCCGTCCTCCTCGTGGCCCCTCTGGGCCTCTATATGCTTTACTCGGACACCTACCTCCTCTACGACGGCGAGCCGGAGCCGAGGGCGAGGGACAGGCCGGAGGCCCTCCCCGCCCGCCGAGACCCTACCACACTAACAACGAAAGGAGCCGCCACATGGCAAGGAAAAGAGTTATCGAGCCCCCGAGTATTAAGACATGGGAGGACGCCGACGACGCCCTCCGGCAGATCGCCGAGGCGACGCTTGCCCTCGGGGACATTGAGAGCGAGATGAACAAGCAGATCGTCGGGGCGAAGAAAGTCGCCGAGGAACAGAGCAAGCCCTACAAGGACAGGGTCGCGAGGCTGGAACACGATCTCAAGGACTTCGTCACGGAGCACCGGGCCGACATGGGCAAGGTGAAGACGAAGGCCCTCACCTTCGGGGAGGTGAGTTTCCGCCTCTCGACGGCGATCTCACTCCCCCGGGCGAAGGACAAGATCGAGGAGATCGTCCGCCGCCTCAAGGCCCGGAAGATGACGGACTGCATCGTCACGAAGGAGGAGATCAGCAAGGACGCCCTCAAGAAGTACGGCAAGGACGCCGTCAACGCGGTCGGGGCCACCTGGAAGGAAACCGACGTCTTCGGCTACGAGCTCAACCTCGCCCGGCTCGAGCAGATCAAGAGCGGGGCGTAAAGGAGGGGGCCGGGCTTCATGCGGGTCGACATAGGCACGACGACGCAAAAATACCGGGTCATCTACGCCGACCCGCCGTGGAAGTTCAGCAGCAAGGAAGCCTTCGAGCCCCGGAACGGGGGCTCCGGCTTCACCCCTCTCGAGGCGGTCTACCCCACGATGACGACCGCCGACCTCAAGGCGCTGGACGTCGGACGCCTCGCCGAGGAGGACGCGGCCCTCTTTATGTGGGCCACCGACGCCCACATCCCGGACGCCCTCGACCTGTTCAAGGCGTGGGGCTTCCGTTATGTGACGGTCGCCTTCGTATGGAGCAAGAAGACCGTCACCGGGAAGACCGTCGCCAACCTCGCCCCCTGGACGCTCAAGAACTGCGAGCTTTGCCTCATGGGGACGAGGGGGCGGATGGTACAGCACAAGAAGCAGAACAACGTCCAGCAGCTCGTCGAGGCCGTGAGGACGCGGCACAGCGAGAAGCCGGAGGAAGTGAGGCGGTGCATCGAGGCCCTGTTCGGGGACGTCCCCCGGCTCGAGCTCTTTGCCCGGCGCTACTCCCCCGGGTGGGACGTGTGGGGAAACGAGGTGTAACTATGACAGCAGCACGGACGAGGCGCAAGCCCGCCTCTATCCGCACTCTCTGGGCGATCGCGAAGTCGCCCGAGCTCCACCTCTCGGACGAAGACCTTCACGCGGTCGTCTTCCGGGAGACGGGCAAGGAGAGCATGAAGAAGCTCTCACAGGGCGAGATCAACGAGGTCGCCCGGGTCTTGCAGAGCATGAAGGACAGCGTCAACAGCAGCGCCCGCACCAAACGGACGGACACGGGCGGGGACGCCCGCACCGTCCAGCAGCGCCGGAAGATCTTCGCACTCACCGAGGAGCTCGGATGGAACGACGACCCCCGGCGCATCCAGGGCTTCGTCAAGCGGGTCACGGGGGTCGACCGCCTGGAATGGCTCAACGTGGCCCAGTGTGAGAAGGTCATCGAAGGGCTCAAGGCGATGGTAGCCCGGCAGGAACAGAAGGAGGCCCAGACATGAGCAAAGCACCGCAGGAGGGCGACAAGGCCGTCCTCGCCGCGCTGGACGGCATCGTTCGTATGCAGCGCACCATCCGGGGCGGGCTTGATGTGTGCGTCAACACGGGGCTCGTCTTCGTCCGCACCTACTACAACAACCTCCCGGAGAGTATCGCCCGCCGCCTCACGGAGCTCAACCCGGTCGCCCTGGCAGCTATCCCGGGGGCGACCTCCTTCCAGGGCAGCGAGAAGGCCCGGAAGAACATCGCCGCGAGCGTGGCGAGCGACGCGGCCTTCGCCCAGGCCATCCGGGCGGCGAACATCTACCGGGAGAAGCTGGGCTATGAGCTGCTCGGACCGGACGGCAACCCGGAGCCGGGAGAGGAGGGCGGCACATGAAGGAACAGCCGAAGGCCAAACCGTTGACCGAGTTCCAGCAGTACGTCACAAAAACCTCGAAGATGCTGCTCATCGGTGAGATCGTCCGGGCCCGGAGCTTCCTCGGGGAGGGAACAACCCCCGAGGGCTACCAGCAGCTCGCCGACACAGGCATCGAGGAGCTCATGAACGACTCCAACATTTTGAGAGCCGCCGTCGCCCTGGCCCGGGAGACCGAAGTGTCGGAGAGCGTTCGCCGCTCTCTCGCCGCAAGCAAGGCCTCCAGCGGCTCCAAGAGCGGCCCCTTGCTTAGTTAGGGGGTAGGACATGGCCCAGAAGAAGAAACGGCTCACACAGCGCGAGAAGGCCGAGAGAGCAGCCATCAAGAAGAAGCTCCGGGAGGACGGGCTCCTCCCTCCCATAAAGCCCCGGCTCAATCGGAAGAAGTTCGCCCGGGAGACCTGGGCAGAGTTCGACGCCTTCTATAAGGCCGAGCCCATCCGAGCGGAGGTCTCGCTCCTCAAGGCGATCGGCTTCATGGTGGGGCCGGACATGAAGGAGGTCTCGCCCGAGGAGGTCGGCGTCCTCAAGCTCCTCAAGCTGGCGGTCGAGTACAACGCTTTTCTCAAAAAACTCGAGGAAGAAGGGCGCACGACGTACACCTACGGGGAGCTCATTGACGAAGTCATTCTCCCCATCACCAACCTATAGGAGGGTTCAATCATGGCAAAACTCACACCCGACGCGACGAGGACGGAGTACGGCCTCGTCATCAATCAGAAGATCATCCCCTGGGGGGCCGTCTGGCCCAAGGACTCGGGGAAGTACAAGAAGGGCCAGAAGTTCAAGGCCGACCGCCGCCTCTCCGGGGGCACGGGCAAGGTCGCGGGCGTCACCATCCACAACACGGGCGACCTCCCCAACGTGGAGGAGGACGCGGAGCAGTACACCCGGGCGACGTGGCCCAACGCCAACATGAACGACGCCCGGGTTCACTACTACGTCGACGACATCAACGCATGGCAGAACCTTGAGGACACGGAGGTCGGATGGCACGCGGGGGACGGCAGCGGCCCGGGGAACGGGACGACCATCTCCATCGAGGTTATCATGGACGGCAGCGGGAGCAAGGAAGACCTCAAGGCCGAGGAGAACGGCGTCATCCTCGCGGCGCTGCTTTTGAAGAAGTACGGCCTCACGGTCGACCAACTCTACACGCACAATCACTGGATGGGCCACCCCGACAAGATCGTCCAAGGGGCCCGCAAGAACTGCCCGCTCTACATCCTCCCCCACTGGGCGGAGTTCAAGGCGAAGGTCGCGGCGAAGCTCGCCGAGATCAGCGGCAGCGCCGAGGCCCCCGCCGAGCCCAGCACGGAGGGCAAGACGGCGATCATGGGCCGGGCCGAGGTCACGGCGGCGCAGATGGCGGCGTTCTGCTTGAGCAAGAACGCGGAGCCCCGGCTCCCGAGCTGCACAGTGGAGGAGCTGGCCTCCCTGTTCCTCGCCGAGGGCGAGGCCGAGGGCGTCCGGGGCGACGTGGCCTTCGCCCAGAGCCTCCACGAGACGGGCTTCTTCAAGTACGGGGGCATCGTTCAGCCGGGACAGAACAACTACGGCGGGCTCGGGGCCCTCAACGGGAACGCAGCCGGACAGGCCGCGAGCTTCCCCGACCCGCGCTCCGGCGTCCGGGCGCAAATCCAGCACCTCAAGGCATACGCCACGACGGAGCCCCTCATGGGCGAGTGCATCGACCCGCGCTTCTCCCTCGTGGCCCGTGGGGTCGCCGAGTTCGTGGAGTGGCTGGGCGCAGCGGACAACCCCAGCGGGCGCGGCTGGGCCGTGCCTGGGGCGGGCTACGGCGGGAAGATCGTCTCGCTGCTGGGCCAGATCAAGGCCACGGAGGCCCCCGAGCCGACGCCGCCCACGCCCCCGGATGACGGCTACCCCGAGGGCACCCCGGCATGGCAGAAGGAGGGCTTCGAGGCCCTCGTCGAGCGCGGGGTCATCAACTCCCCGGAATACTGGAAGACCCGCTTCGACAAGACCATGACGGCGGGCGAAATCCTGGCAATCCTGGGCAGGATGTAACACGGAAGGAGGGCGCAGCGTGGACGGACTTGTCAAGGAGCTCACGATCGAGATGCTCCCCGAGGGCCCCTACAAGCAGATCGCCGAGGCGATCGGGCCGGAGAACTTTTACCGCCTCGCCGAAGTAGTCGGCGGCGCGACTATCTACATCCCGAAGCCCGAGAGCCTCACCCGCCCCGTCCGTGACGCCCACATCAAGGCCGAGTTCAACGGCTACAACCACCCGGAGCTTGCCCGGAAGTACGGCGTCACAGAGCGATGGGTTCGGCAGCTATGCGGCCCCGGACAGACGGAGGGGCAGATCGAACTTTTTGAGCTGCTGGAAGGCATGACGGGCGCAGACGGGAGCGGCCTCTCTTAGAACTGCTTCATATGTAAACTTCACAGAAAACCCGCTAAAGTAAGAGTAGAAGCTACGCTTCTACTCTTATTTTTTGCCAAAAGGAGGCAGTAAACACATGGACATGAACGTCATCACCAGCGCAGCGAGCAACGCGCTCGCGAACATCGTCCTCGCCGTGATCGCCCTCGCCGGGGCCTACGCGGTCTACTACATCCGCCTCGCCGGGGCCCAGGTCAAGGCTCAGACGAAGCAGATCGAGGACAAAGCGGCCCGGGAGCTCCTGGAGAACGCCCTCGACGACGTCGTCAACCTCGCCACGGTCTCGGTCAATGCCATGGAGCAGACCACGGCCCAGGCCGTGAGGGACAAGGTCAAGGAGGGCAAGGTCGACCGGGAGGAGCTGCTTGAGCTCGGGCGGAAGGTCTTCCAGGAGGTCAAGAACGCGATCTCGCCCGAGGCCCAGCGGGTCATCACGAAGAACCTCGGCAGCTTCGACGCCTACCTGACGAAGTGCATCGAGGACGCCGTCCTCAAGGTCAAGCGTGGCGATCCCTACCTCACCCTCTCCGGGGAGCTGCTGGAAGGCATCCAGGAGGCCCAGACGCCCACGCCCGCCCCCGGGCAGTAAAGGAGGGCGCGCCATGGACACCGTCCAGATCACCGCCCTCATCGGCGCGGTGGCTTCCCTCCTCTGCACCCTTGTCGTGGGGGCGCTCACGTTCTTCCTCAAGAAGACGCTCTCCTCGCTCGAGAAGGCAGACGAGAAGAACGCCGCCAAGATCGCGGAGGTCGAGGATAAGCTCAACGACCTCAAAGCCGACCTTCCGCTTGTCTACGTCACCCGGGAGGACTACATCCGGGTCATGAACAGGGTCGAGGAAAAGCTCGACAAAATCCTTTATTCCAGAGAACGAAAGGAGGAATAGTCCATTATGGCGATCATGGACGAGCTGACGGAGCAGGAAGTCAGCAAGAACAAGGCCATCCGGGGCTACATCATCCGGGCCCTGGCAAAAGGCAATCAGAACACGCTCCTCGTCCGGCAGATCACGAACGCCCTCGTCGCTGACGGTTTGATCTTCTCCCCGGACATCTCGAAACATCTCGAGTATCTCGAGGAGGCGGGGTATATCGTGTTCACCAACCGCGCCGCAAATGCCTACAACGCCTACAGGAAGGACGCGATCATCAAGCTCACAAAGAGGGGGGTCGACCTCCTGGAGAGCACGATCGACGACCCGGGCGTCGATGTCTAAGGGAGAGAGACGCCGGACGCGAGTGAGCTCCACTATCGACCAACTCCCGGATGATGTGCGGGTCGAGCTGGACGCAAGGCTCGCGGACACAGCGAACACCTACGAGGAGCTCTCCGCGTGGCTCAAAGAGCGGGGCTATCAGATCAGCAAGTCCGCGATCGGGCGCTATTCCATCCGCAGCACCCAGGCCGCGCAGCGTGTCGCCGAGACCCTACAGCGCACCCAGGCGATCGCCCAGGCGGTCGAGGCGCACCCCGACCTCGACTACACGAAGGCGGCGTCTATGGTTCTCATGGACGGCCTTATGCAGCGGGTAAGCACGGCGGAGGACGACTTCGCCGAGATGCCGCTCGACAAGGCCGGGCGGCTCATCGCCTCCCTGTCCAGAAATGCCACCTATGAGAAGCGCGTCCGGCAGGAGATGAAGAAGAAGGCCGAGCTCGCCTTTGAACAGCTCGAGGCCGAGCTCATGGCGGCGATCAAGCAGCACCCCGAACTCGTGGGAGAGCTGCACGACGTCCTCTCGAGGGCGAGGGAGAAGGTGCTCTCCGATGCCGATTGATCTCAAGGAATACCTCGAACGGCTCGAGGAGCCGGAAGACCGCGAAGCGGTCGCAAACAGCGAATACCAACGCGAACTATTTGAGGAGTACGTCCAGCGCGGGGACAACTTCCCCCAGCTCCGGGCGCAGCTCCTCGAGGACTTCCGGGGCGGGGCCCCGCTCACAGGCCCGCAAGGGCTACGGAAGCAGCTCGGGGCGATCGACCTCGGCTACTTCGGGCGGGCCTACCTCGCCCACTACTTCGTGAGGCCCTCGCCCCCGTTTCACGAGGAGCTCGACCGCATCTTCCGTGACGGCGTCATGAAGGGGATGAACCCCCTCACGGACGCGAAGGCGATCAGCCGGGCAAACGGATGCCGGAGAGCGGTCGAGGCTCCTCGAGGCCACGCAAAGAGTACGACCTTCACCTTCAAGGACTCGCTGCACTCCTCCGTCTACGGCTACAAGCACTACGAGATTATCCTCTCGGACAGCTCGGAACAGGCCGAGGGCTTCCTCAACGACCTCAAGACGGAGCTCGAGGAGAACGCGGCGCTCCGGGAGGACTTCGGGGAGCTCAAGGGCCGGGTCTGGAAGGCGTCGGTCATCCTCCTCTCGAACGGCGTCAAGATCGAGGCGCTGGGCGCGGGGAAGAAGATCAGAGGCCGACGCCACAAACAATGGCGTCCCGACCTCATCCTATGCGACGATCTCGAGAACGACGAGAACGTCAACACGCCGGAGCAGCGGAAGAAGCTCCGGGACTGGTTCTATAAGGCCGTGAGTAAGGCGGGCGACACCTACACGGACATCGTCTATATAGGGACGCTCCTCCACTACGACGCCCTCCTCGCCAACGTGGCGAAGAACCCCGAGTATGTGACGGCCCGCTACAAGGGCGTCATCTCCTTCGCCACCCATACGGAACTATGGGAGGCGTGGGAGCGCATCTACACCGACCTCGAGAACCCGGCGCACCAACAGGACGCCGAGGCGTTCTTCAAGGCCAACGAGGCCGAGATGCTGGAAGGCACGGCGGTCTTGTGGGAGGAGAAGCTCCCCTACTATGCCCTCATGGTTATGAGAATATCCGAGGGCGAGGCGTCCTTCTCCTCCGAAATCCAGAACGAGCCCATCGACCCCGAGAACTGCGCCTTCGCCGAGGAGTGGTTCGACTACTATGACGACGACGGGAAGACCGTCCCGGACTTCTCCGAGTCGCGGTTCATCTTCGTGGGGGCGAACGACCCCTCCCTGGGGAAGAACCGCAAGAGCGACACCTCGGCGATCATCGGCATCGCGAAGGACACCTCCTCGGGCTACCTCTACGTCGTGATCGCCGACATAGCGAAGCGGAAGCCGGACAAGATCATCGACGACGCCCTGGACGACTCCCGGAGGCTCCGGCGTGAGTACAAGAAGCCCTTCTACAAGTTCGGCGTCGAAGCGGTTCAATTTCAATACTATTTTGCCGAGATCATGCGGCAGCGGGCGGCGGAGTGCGGAGAGTATCTCCCCATCGAGGAGATCAACAGCGTCCAGAACAAAGACGCCCGCATCCAGAGCTTGCAGCCGTTCGTCAAGAATGGCTATCTCAAGTTTTCCAAGAAACACAAGACACTCATCGACCAGATGCTCAAGTACCCCATGGGGAAGAACGACGACGCGCCCGACGCCTTGCAGATGGCGGTCGCGCTGGCCCTCTCCGTGAAGGTGGGGCGGAAGGTCGACTATAAATCAGTTTTAGGCCGCGCCGTGAAGTTCCGGCGCGGGGCCTACTAAGGAGGCGGGGCCATGTCAAGGAAGACCAACAGGCGGCGACAGAACAGGCAGCAAGCGCCCCCGCAGCACCGCCCGGACACCCGGGAAGTCGCCGTCGCCCAGGTAACGGACAAATACAGCGACTACCCCTCGAACGGGCTCACCCCCGTCAAGCTCGCCGAGATATTCAAGGAGGCCGACGCGGGCGACATTCTCCGGCAAGCGGAGCTCTTTGAGGAGATGGAGGAGAAAGACCCGCATCTCTTTTCGCAGCTCCAAACCCGGAAGAACGCGGTCACGGGCCTGGACTTCGAGATCATCCCCTTCGACTCCGACGACGAGAGGGACAAGGAGATCGCGGAGTTCGTCGAGGGGCAGATCAACGGCATCGAGGGGCTCGAGGACATCATGCTTGACCTCCTGGACGCGATCGGGAAGGGCTTCGCCGTCTCTGAAATTATGTGGGCCTATGAGGCCGGGCGGGTCGTCGTGAGCGACATCCGCTCCCGCTATCAGAAGCGTTTCTTCTGGGACAGCGAGGACGCCTTCCGGGTCAGGACAGACGAGGCCCCCGAGGGGATGGAGCTCCCGAAGAACAAGTTCATCCTCCACCGCTACAAGGCCCGCAGCGGGCACCCGTCCCGGGCCGGAGTCCTCCGCGTGGTCGCCTGGATGTACCTGTTCAAGAACTACACCCTCAAGGACTGGGTCGCGTTCTGTGAAGTCTACGGGATGCCGCTCCGCCTGGGCAAGTATCAGCCGGGGGCCAGTGAGGACGACAAGCGGGCCCTCATGCAAGCCCTCGCCCAGATCGGCGCGGACGCGGCGGGCATTTTCCCGGACGGGACGACGATCGAGTTCGTGAACACCGAGAAGGCGAGCTCGACCGACCTCTATGAGCGGCTCGCCCGCTACTGTGACGAACAGGTGAGCAAGGCCATACTCGGACAGACCCTCACCTCGGACAGCGGCGGCGGCAGCTACGCCCAGAGCAAGACGCACAACGACGTCCGCCACGATCTCACCGTCGCCGACTGCAAGGCCCTCGCCGCCACGCTCCGGCGCGACCTCATCCGGCCCCTTGTCCTGTTCAACTTCGGGGACGACACCCGCGTCCCCTATATCCGCTTTGACGCGGAGGAGTCGGAAGACCTGGAGCAGACGGCGAACATCATCGGCACCCTCATCGAGAAGACGGGGCTCAAAGTCCCGACCTCGTACATTTACAAGAAGTTCTCTATCCCGAAGCCGGAGGGCGGCGAGGAGATCGCGCAGCCGCCCCAGCAGAACGCAGGCTTCGGGGGCCTCCCCTTCAAGCAGACGCCGCCCATGAGCGCGATCAGCCTCAAGGCCGGGGCCGAGCCGGGCCACGGGACGCAGGAGCGCGTCGATCTCCTTGCAGACGTCGCCATCAAGAAAAGCGCGGGCACCTTCAAGAAGGCGTTCGGCCCCGTTCTCAAATTACTCGAGAAGGCCGAGAGCCTCGAGGAGCTCCGGGACATGATGGAGGACACCGACACCGTCGCCGCCGTCTTCAAGGAGATGGACGTCACCGACGTCGAGGAGCTGCTTCAAAAGGTCATGATCTACGCCGACCTCGAGGGGAGGGCGCTCGAACATGGACGGAATTGAGAGCGTATTCTCCCGGAAGGACATGACTTTCGAGGAGGCCGTCGACTACTTCAAGGGCCGCGTCCCGGTCACGGCGGAGGTCTTTTACCGCATCGCCGAGCAATACCGGGGCCTCGCCTTCACCGTCTCCGGCTACACGAAGGCGCAAATCCTCAAGCGGTTCTATGACGAGATACTCGCCGCCCTGGAAGACGGGAACACCTTCTCGGAGTTTAGGAAGAACATGAACGACTTCCTCAAGGCCGAGGGCTACGAGGGGCTCGACCCCTTGCAAGCCGACCTCATCTTCCGTACCAACATACAGACGGCCTACAATGTGGGCCACTACGAACAGATGACAGACCCGGGCGTCATGAAGCTCCGCCCCTTTTGGCAGTATGACGCCGTCAACGACACCCACACCCGCCCGAGCCATCTCGCCATGGACGGGAAGGTATTCCCGGCAGATCATCCCGTCTGGAATACCTGGTTCCCCCCGAACGGCTTCCGATGCCGCTGCACCGTGCGGACGCTCTCGAAGCGGCAAGTCGAGGCCCGGGAGCTCAAGGTCGAGGACAAGTTCCCGGCGATCGCCCCCGACCCCCACTTCGGCACCAACCCGGCGAAGGTGAAGTTCTCCCCCGACCTCAAAGGCTACCCCGACGCGCTCGTGAAGGCATACCAAAACCGGGAAAAGGAGAACACCCCGCCATAAGCCCATAGAGGGGCCCAGGAAGCGCGAGGGGCGTCGGGAGGGTAATTTCACGGGGTAGGCAAGAACGGGCCGTTATAACGCCTCTTAACGGCGTTACAGACGGCAACACGACGCAGACGAAGGAGGACAAGAGCAGATGCACGACTTTCTCACCCTCAAGAGCAAGGAGATGGAGGTCGGAGGAGCGCCGGAGGTCATCTCCGTCCTTCCCCTGGGCCACGTCAAAAGCGCGAAGGGGGAGTTCGACGTCGACGGGGAGAGCTTCTCCGCCATGAAGGCGCAGATCGCCCAGCGCGGCGTCGACCTCGTCGTCGACTACGAGCACCAGACCCTCACCGGGGAACAGGCCCCCGCCGCTGGATGGGTCAAGGAGCTCTTTCTCGACGACGGGCAGATCAAGGCGCGGGTCGAGTGGACGGACAAGGCGAAGGCGTACCTCGAGAACCGGGAGTACCGCTACCTCTCCCCGGTCATCACCGTCCGCAAGGCCGACAACAAGGCGATGGGCCTCCACTCGATCGCCCTCACCAACACCCCGGCGATCGAGAACATGGAGGCGATCGTCAATTCACTCAATTTTGAAGAAGGAGGACAAAACACTATGAACGAGTTCATGAAGAAGCTCGCGGCGCTGCTGGGCCTGGGCGAGGACGCCACGGAGGAACAGGTCGCCGAGGCGCTCAAGGCTTGCGTCGAGGAGAACAAGAGCCTCAAGGAGAGCGCCGCCGAGGCCGCGAAGCAGCAGCCCCCGGAGGACGACAAGGTCGTCGCGAACAAGGAGGTTTGTGAGCTGCTGGGCCTCAAGGCCGGAGCGGCGACCGCCGACGTGGCGGCGGCGATCATGGCCCTCAAGGGCGGCAACATCGGCGGCGTCAACCTCGTGGAGCAGGTCAAGAGCCTGGAAGCGAAGCTCGCCGACCGGGACGCCGAGGAGGCCGTTGAGCTGGCCCTCAAGGCGGGCAAGATCACCCCGGCACAGCGGGACTGGGCGAAGGGCTACGCCCTCAAGAGCCTGGACGACTTCCGGGGCTTTGTTGAGAAGGCTCCCCAGGTCGTCCCCATGGGCGACGTGGGCGGCTCCGCGTCCGTGGCCCTCAAGGCCGACGAGGTCGACGAGGCGACGCTCCTCGTCTGCAAGCAGCTCGGCATCAGCGCCGAGGACGTCAAGAAGTACGGAATGAAGGGAGAATAAGACCATGGCAAAACTGACAGCACCGAGAGACACTAATGAGATCGCGAGCGGCTCGACCTCGATCGCGCTCCCTGTCAAGGCGGCGACCACGATCTTCCAGGGCTCCATCGTCGCGATCGACGCGGACGGCTACGCCATCCCCGGCAAGAAGGCGGCGGCGCTCAAGGCGGCGGGCCGGGCCGAGGAGACCGTTGAGAACACCGGGAAGGACGGCGAGGCCGTCGTCCGGGTGAAGCGGGGCGTCTTTGTCTTCGACAACAGCGGCACCGCCGCGAACAAGGTCGGCCCCGCCGACATCCTGGGCCCGTGCTACATCGAGGACGATCAGACCGTCACCAAGACCGCGACGGGCGCGTCCGTGGCTGGCCTCGTCGTCCGGGTGGACGACGAAGGCGTCGCCGTGGAGATGGGCTTCGGCTACACCGCCCCCGCCGCCGCGTCCTAAAATCCGAAAAGGAGGAAAATAGATCATGATTGTCAATCCCCAGAATTTGAGGGGCATCTATGTCGGGTTTAACACCCTGTTCAACAAGGCCCTCACCACCGTCGAGCCGCTCTACAAGCAGATCGCCACCGTCACCCCGTCCACCACGGACGCCGAGACCTATGCCTGGCTCGGGGACATCCCCGGAATGAGGGAGTGGATCGGCGACCGCGAAATCCAGAACCTCGCCGCCTCCGGCTACGTCATCAAGAACAAGGACTTCGAGCTCACCGTCGGCATTGATCGGAACGCGATCGAGGACGACAAGATCAGCCTCTACAACCCCTCGATCGAGATGCTCGCCCAGTCCGCCGCCATGCACCCCGACGAGCTCGTCTTCGCGCTGCTGGCCTCCGGCTTCTCCGCGAAGTGCTACGACGGCGAGGCGTTCTTCTCCGACGCCCACAAGGTCGGCAAGAAGACCGTCTCCAACAAGGGCACCGCGCAGCTCTCCCTCGAGGCGTACATTGCGGCCCGGTCTGGCATGATGAGCCTCACCAACGCGAAGGGCCGGGCGCTGAACATCGTCCCCGACCTCCTCGTCGTCCCGCCCGCCCTCGAGGCGAAGGCCCGGGACATCCTCGTCGCCGACTTCATCAACGGCAGCAGGAACACGATGCAGGGCACCGCGAAGCCCCTCGTCGTCCCCCAGCTCGCCGGGCACGACTCCGCGTGGTTCTTGCTCTCCACCTCCCGCCCCCTCAAGCCCCTCATCTACCAGGAGCGGAAGAAGGCGAAGTTCGTGAGCAAGACCGCCGAGACCGACGACAACGTCTTCATGAAGAAGCAGTTCCTCTACGGTGCAGACAGCCGGGGGAACGCGGGCTTCGGGTTCTGGCAGATGGCCTACGGCAGCGACGGCAGCGCCAAGGGTTAAGCCCCGCATAAGGAGGGAGCTCCATGGGCTACAGCACAAGGGCCGAAGTCCGTGAAATGCTCAAGGACGACGCCCTCAACGCCATCATCGGCGACACCTTCGAGGAGGACGAGGCCGAGCGTGAGGCGAAGATCGGGCCTATTATCGACATGGCGATCGGCGACGCCGACGCCGAGATCGACGGCTACCTCGCCAAACGCTACAAAGTCCCCTTTGACCCGGTTCCGAGAGTGTTGAACAAGTTCTCGAAGGACATCGCAATCTACAACCTCTACTCCCGTATCGGGATTGACGAGGGTGAGGCCGAGAAGAACTACCTCAACCGCTACAATGCGGCGGTCAAGTTCCTCACCCTCGTCGCCGAGGGGAAGGTCAACATCGGCACCGGGGAGGACGGAGACGACCCGGCCTCCGCCGCCGCGACAGGCTTTGCGGCGAGATCAAATCCCCGGCTTTTTAGCCGGAACAGCATGAAGGGGATGTAATCCCATGGCAGGAACAAGCATACGGCTCGACGGCGACGTCTCCGCGCTGCTTCGCAGAATGAGGGCCTACTCGGAGCTCGATCGGAAGAACCTCAACGCGGCCCTCGCCGAGACCGCCCGGGAGTCTACGCTTGAGCGGTTCCGGCAGAGCAAGGGCCCAGACGGCAGGAGATGGAAGACCTCCGTCCGGGCCGCGACCGTGGGCGGGAAGACCCTCGTCGACACCGCTCAACTCCGAAACTCCATCAAGTCCCACTCGGACGAGAAGGGCTTCGCGGTCGGCACCAATGTCAAACACGGAGCGACGCACCAATTCGGCGAACCTGGGCGGACTATCCGGGCGAAGACGCGGAAGGGGCTCCGCTTCCAGGTGGGCGGGCGTTGGGTCACGAAGAAGCAGGTCAAGGTCAAAATCCCCGCCCGGCCCTTCCTGGGCCTCTCGGAGGAGGATATGCAGGAGATCAAGGCCACCGTCGAGGACTTCATAGAAGGGAGCGAGTAACGTGTCACTATACGCAGAGAGCAAGGCGTACTTGCTCGAGAAGCTCAAAGCGGCGGGCCTCAAGTCCAAGCCCTTTACCACCATCAAGGCCCTCGAGAAAAGTCAAGAGAGTCACGTCGGCGCGGTCATATTTGAGCAGGAGACCATCTCCCGAAACGGCTCCAAAACACTCTATAAAGACCAACAGGGAGCGCAGAAAAAGAGGCGGAAGGTCTTCAATCGGAACTTGACCTTCACCGTGACGATCGGCGACTACACGGACGACGCCGTCGAGGCCATGTTTGAGAAGTTCCTCGAAAGCCTCGACCGGGGCATCTATGTCAACGGGAACTTCGTCCCGGTCGAGGTCGAGGGCGCGGACTGGGTGAACAAGGACGACTCCATACTCAAGGCTCAAGTCGCCGTTCAAGTGGCGATCACCTTCCAGGGCGGTCTATACAGGGATACCGACTTCGGCCCGCTCACTCACGTCGAGATCACAGCAATCGAAAAAAGCAACGGAAAGGAGCCTGTCAATGGCTGAAAAGAAGAAAGCCGGGGCCGTGGCCTCGGGCCAGACGGAGCAGCCGGCAGCGAGCCCCGGGGCGGAGGCCCCGAAGGTCTTCACGATCGAGAAGCTCCGCAGCGAGAAGAATGTCAAGCGGGCCGTCTTCGCGGGCGTATGCGCCGCCGAAGGCTGGAAGCCCGGGAAGACCGTCACCGAGGCCGAGTTCCTCGCGGCGGTCGAGAGGTTCACCTCGGCCCCCATGAGCGGGGCAATTAAGAAGGAGGCGGGGAAGTAATGCTCCGAGACGTCAAGCACGAAGTCAAAGACAAGAACCTCGGCTTCGCCACCGCCACGGGCGACGGGCGGCATCTCAAGATCGGCGTCTCCCCCGTGGTCTCTGACACCCCCATCATCGTGACGGGGGCCATGGACGCCGCGCAGATCAAGAGCCGCCTCGGCCTGTCCCCCCTGGCCGACGCCGTGATGGACTCCGTCCAGTTCGGCGCGAACCGTATCTACTGCCTCCCCGTCTCCGCCACTACGGCGGGCGAGCTGGGCGAGATCACCCGGACGGGCGACGGCGGCGGCACGATGACGGTCGACGGCTCCCCGACGAACGCCTTCTCCGTCGTGGTGAAGATCACCGCCCAGGGCGGGCTGAACTCCGCCGCCTTCGCCGTCTCCATCGACGGCGGGAGCAGCTTCACCGACGAGATCACCGTCCCCGTGACGGGTGAGTACGAGCTCGAGGGGACGGGGCTCAAGCTCCTGTTCGCCGAGGCGGCGGATGAAAATCAGAAGCCGAGCTCGTTCCTCGTGAACGATACCTACACCTTTACCACCACCGCCCCGACCATGACGAACGGGGACGTCCTCAGCGCGATCACAAAGCTCCAGAACTTCGCCGAGGAATATGAGTTCGTCCACATCGTCGGCGAGAGCGATCTCGCCCTCTGGCAGGCGGTCGGTGAGGCGCAAGAGCAGCTTTTCCTGACCTTCCATAAGCCGATGTTCTTTGTCATGGAGGCCGCGTTCCCCACGCCCAGCACAGGCGGCGGAGCTGGCCCCGTCCTGGGCGGAGGAGGCGAGGAGGGCGATCTCACCGACTGGGCCCTGGAGATGGAGGCGAAGGCGAAGAAGGTGAGGAACTACAACATCCAGGTCGTCACCGCCTGGGGCCGTCTCGTCAAACTGGACGGCTCGAAGAAGATCGTCAACCTCGCGGGCCTCGTCTCCGGCCTCTATGCGAAGTCCAGCGTCCAGACCTCCATCGGCAAGACCCGGGAGGAGGCGGGGTTCGGCATCCGCAAGACAAAGCTCGAGCAGACGCTCCCCGTGGAGCTGGACAACGACATCATCGAGCTTCTTGATCTTGCGGGCTTCCTCACCTTCCGGGAGTACGACGGGAAGGACGACTACTTCGTCTACCACGCAAAGATGCTCTCCCCGGACGGCAGCGACTACCGCTATGCCGAGGATGTCCGCGTTCTGAACAAGATCATCCGGGAGACCCGGAAGAAGGGCCTCGACCTCATGAACGACGACATCGACCTCGAGGATATTCAAGGCGAGCTCGAGACCCGGGCAAAGTTCCTCTTTGAGCCCTTGCAGCGCATGATCGACGCGAAGGAGATCAGCGCCGCCGAGATCATCGTCATGGACGGGCACGAGGAGACCTTCATCGAGGACGAGACCATGCGGACGAAAATCCGCTACCTGTCCCGGGGCTACATCCGCGAGGTCTACATCAACCTCGCCCGGCGTCGGCCCAGCGCCTAACGGAAGGGAGTGAAAGCGTATGATTAAAGTCAACGGTATCAACTACGGATGGGGCGACGTCGACACCAAAATCCCCGGCATGAATCTCGTCGTCCAAGAGGTCAGCTACGACGACGAGCAGGAGATGGAGGAGTCCTACGGCAAGGGCAGCAAGCCCCGGGGCTATGGCAAGGGTAACTATAAGGGCTCGGGGAAAATGTCCTTGCTCCGGGACGACTACGACGACGTCCTGGACTACTGCAAGGCTACGGGCCGCCCGTTCTACGGCATAGAAATTCCCTCTATGGTTGTCTCCTACGGAAACCCCGGAGGCCGGACGCGCATCGACGAGCTCAAGAGGGTCGTGTTCGTCAAGCGCAGCCATAAAGCGGCCCAGGGCGACAAGACCCTCTCCGTCGACATCGACTTCATGATCGTCGGCGGCATCGTGGAGGACGGCGTCGAGCCCGTTTAACGGGCCCACGCCTTCTCAAGATAATCGAGAAAAAACGGAGGTATTAACACATGGAAGACATCAAGAAGAACGAGGGCATCACCGCCCCCGCGACCGACACCGCCGAGGCCGTGCGGCAGAAATACGGCAAGGTCTACAAGGTCGGTATCACCATCCCCATCGACGACGAGGAGTCGAAGGACTTCTCCTACTACTTCAAGCGGCCCAGCGTCCCCAGCTACGACCGCTACATCAAGACGGCCTCTAAGATCGGCATGACGAAGGCGAGCAAGACCTTCATGTTGGACGCGGTCGTCGACGAAGACCGGGAGCGCCTCGCCGCCGACATGGAGGAATACCCCGGCGTCGCCATCACGATCGGCAACAAGCTCACCGAGCTCCTGGGCCTCACTGACGGGGTAAATTTGAGGAAGCTCTAAGGGAGAGGGTCGCGGGGATAAAGGAGAGCCTCGTCGAGAGCGCCCTCCTCGAGATATACCGCTATGTCCCCCCGTCTCTTTTAGAGCGCTTTGACCCTGAAATGATCGACGACTTCGGTGAGCTGCTGGACTATCTCGCGAAGGCGCGGTTCATCCAGCAGCTCGAGCAGGACATCGTCGCCCGGGCGATCTCTGAGGTCTTCTCCTCGGACTGACCCGGGCGGCGCGGTCGTTTCTTCGGACAGCCTCCAAACTATGAGAAGGAGGTGAGCGGTCACATGAGTTTAGAGTCTGTTTTCAAGCTCTCCCTCGTCATGAACATGGTCGACCACCTCTCCGGGCCAATGGCAAGTATCGCCTCCCGGGTGGGGGCCGACGTGTCCAAGATGGACGCCCTCGGTGCTGCTTTCGGCGGCATCGCAAAGGGAGGCGTGGCGATGCAAGCGGCGGGCCTACAGATCACCGAGGCCGTCCTCGCCCCGGTCGAGGCCACCTTCGAGACGCGCCGGGCGATCGGCGAGCTCGCCTCGCTGGGCGTCAAAGACCTGGAAGCCGTGGAGAACGCGGCCCGGAGCTTCTCCGACCAATGGGCCGGAACGACGAAGGCCGACTTCATCAGCGCGGCCTATGACATTAAGAGCGGCATCGCCACCCTCTCCGACGAGGGCGTCGCACAGTTCACGGAGCTCTCGGGCCTCACGGCAAAGGCGACGAAGTCCACCATCGGGGAAATGACGTCCCTCTTTGCTACAGGCTACGGTATCTACAAGGGCTACTATGACGACCTCACCGACCTGGAATTTGGTGAGATGTTCTCGGCGGGTATCGCCCGTTCGGTGCAGCAGTTCAAGACGGACGGCTCGCAGATGGCGAGCGCCATCCAGACGCTCGGCGCTTCGGCGACGACGTCGAATGTCCCCCTCGAGGAGCAGCTCTCCATCCTCGGTATGTTACAGGCTACCATGAGCGGCAGCGAGGCGGGCACGAAGTACAAGGCGTTCTTGCGATCGGCAACGAAGGGCGGCGAAGCCCTGGGCCTATCGTTCACGGACGCGAACAATCAACTCCTATCCATGCCCGAAATCCTGGACTTGCTCCGGGGGAAGTTCGGCGAGACCATGGACGCAGCCGAAAAAATGGAGCTGCAAAAAGCCTTCGGGGACACCGAAGCCGTGGCCCTTATCGACCTCCTCTACAGCAAGACCGACGACCTACAGGGCAACATCCTCGATATGTACGACGCCCTCGGCTCCGGCACAGGCGTCGCCACGGAGATGGCGAACGCGATCAACGAGACGGAGCCGGAGCGGTTCGAGCGGCTCACGCAGCGCATCCAGAACGTCAAGGAGTCCATCGGGAACTCGCTGCTCCCCACGATCAACGACCTCATGAGCGCCGGAGAGACTGTCCTCACGAAAGTCGGAACGTGGGTAGAGGAGAACCAGGAACTCGTCAAGGTCATCATGCTTGTCGTCCTGGCGATCGGAGGGTTCCTCACCATAGCGGGCACCGTCGCCGCCGTGGTGGGCGGCGTGGGCCTCGTCATCACGAAGGCGGTCTCCGCCTTCAAGATACTCAAGGCGGGGTTCGGGATAGCAAGGGCAGCGCTCTCGCCGCTCATAGGCAGCGTTTGGAGCTTCACGGCGGCGCTCCTGGCGAACCCGGTCACATGGGTCGTCATCGGCATCGTGGCCCTCATAGCGGCGATCGTGCTGCTCTATAACAAATGCGAGTGGTTCCGAAACCTCGTCAACAATATCCTCAACTTTTTCCGTGAGAAGCTGGGCGCGGCGTTCGAGACCGCGAAGGCGATCTTCTCCGGCATCGGCAACGTGATCGGCTCCGTCATGGGCGCGGCCCGTGACACGGTCGCCGAGAAGCTGGACAACATGAGGAACGCCTACGAGTCCCACGGCGGCGGCATACGAGGCGCGGCAGCGGCGGCGATCGAGGGCGTCAAGGGCATCTATACGGCGGGCTTCTCCTTCTTGGATAACCTCACAGGCGGACGGCTCACCGCGATCAAGGACAAGTTCGTCTCCGGCGTCGCGAATATGGCCTCCGGCGTCCGGGAGCGGTTCGAGGCCGTGAAGACAGCCTTCTCCAACGGCATCACAGCCGTCAAGAACACCGTCACGGGGGCCGTCTCGTGGTTCTTCGAGTCCGGGAAGAAGGTGATCTCGACATTTGCGAACGGCATCCGCTCGGCGTTTACGGGCGCGGTCGACGCAGTCAAGGGCGGGCTCCAGCGCATCCGAAATATGCTCCCCTTCTCCGACGCAAAGGAGGGCCCGCTCTCGACCCTGACCCTCTCGGGCCAGAGGACGATGACCACTTACGCGGGCGGGCTTGAGAAAGCCTCCAACGCCCCGGCCCAGGCTATTGAGAAGGGCCTCGGCGCAGCGAACAACGTGCTCGAGAAGACCACGCTCAACAATGCGGCGATCGAGCCCATAACGGGCAGCATGGCCCAGGCCGTCGAGGCCGAGAAGCCGAAGCCGTCCATCAACCGGGAGCCCCCGAAGAAGGTCTCCCTCTCCGGCGACGAGGAGGGCAAGGACAACAAGGGCGGCAGCTCCGGCGACGGGAACGGGACAAAGCAAGTCATCATTCAAAAGCTGCTCATACCCGTCGACCTCAAGAAGATCAAAGACCTGCAACAGCTCCTTGAGCTGCTCAAGGAGGTCGAGGACTTCGCCAACGCCAACGAAAGCGAAGAAACAGCGGACGACCCCGAGGCCGTCACAGTATAAGGGAAGGGAGGGCGCACTGTGATATATGTCGAAGACCAACTCGTCAAGGTGAACGGCGTCGTCCTCCCTGGCCTTGTTAAGAGTATCGAGGTCAAGGAGTCCGCGAAGATCGACGAGCAGGAAGTCGAGGGCAGCGCCGCGAAGCCAAAACAGGCGACAGGCTACGAGGACGCGAAGATCACCGTCGAGCTCATTCTCGACGACACCCCGACGAGAACAAAGTACCAGGCACTTGAGGCGGTTCGGGCCATCTTCCGAAAGCCGGGCCAGACCGTCCCGCAGCCCATCCCCATTGTCAGCGAAGACACAGCAAAGCACGGCATCGACAAGGTGCTTTTCAAGGGGTTCTCCCATAAGGCCGAGGCGAAGAAGGAGCAGATCGCCGTCTCCCTCGAGTTTTGGGAGTACATCCCGCAGACCATCAAGGCGACCAAAGCGGGCGGCTCCGGGGGGAAGTCCTCCGGCAGCTCCGGGGGAGGCGCAGCGTCGAGCGGCCTCTCCGAGGAATACAAGAGCTACCTCGAGACAGGCCGAGGCGTGTCTCCCGTGGCTCGAGACGCACTCTCCGGGGTCGCCTCATCCGCCGTTAGTATGATCGCAAAGATGCTTCCAGAATAGGAAAGAAGGCCGATATATGGAAACGCTTGAGTTATTCTACCCGCAGATCGCTGCCCGGGCTGGGCCCTACACACTGGACGCGGGCATCGAGTTCGAGATATTCTCGGCGAAGTCCTCATATTTTGACTGGGCGAAGATACGGTTCACCGAGCAATTTCAGCCGGAGATCAGCCTCGCCCGGAAAGACCCCGCCGCGATCGAGCTCGGCTACAACGGCGTCACGGAGGAGGTCTTCACGGGCTTCGTCGCCCGGCCCTACAACAAGGGCGGCGGGGCGGACGAGATCACCCTCAAGGACGAGATGCTGCTACTCGAGGACACGCAGATCAACAACACCTTCCTCGACACCACCCCGCAAGAGGTCATCTCCTACGTCCTGGCCCAAGCCGGGGTCGGGAAGAAGAAGCTCAACGCCCGGGGCTTCCCCACGCGGAAGAAGCTCCCCATCCGGCAGATGTCCGGCGTCCAGGCGATCAACGCCGTCAATGCGGCGTGGAGCCTCAAGGAGCGGTTCTTCTTCTCGGGCGGCGTCTTCTACTGGGGCGAGAAGCCGGAGCAGCAGAAGGTCTACACGTTCGAGTATGGCGTTAATATCATCAACCTCGTCCGGCTCGGGGGCGTGTGGGAGCTGGAAACAGTCTCCGCCCCCTTCGTCCGGCACTCCCACAAGATCAACGTCATTCACCCGAAGATCAGCGGGGAGCAAGAGGTCACGAAGGTCGTCTCGTCCACCAACGACGACGGCTTCATCCGTACAAGGATTTATTTCTAAGAAGGGGGCGAGACCATGCTCGAGGAAATGGTGAAGGCGGTCGTCAACAAGGTCATCGCCCAGGACTACGCCTTCCTCAAGACCCCCGCCGCGCTCTACGCCGTCGTCACGAAGGCGACACAGCTCGGCGAGACGTTCGACTACAACGACCTCGTCATCCACAACGACGAGACGGGCACGAGCTACCGGGGGCATATCACCGCCCACTGGTATGAGTACACCCTCCAAGTCGTCGACCGCTGGGGGAACGTGGACGAGTCCTTCCCCGCCTTCCCCGACATTCGCTCCCGCATCCAACTCAAGACCGGGGCCTTCGTCTCCGTGGCTATGGCCTACGGGGATACCCCGGCGATCATTAGGGAGGTGAAGCTATGACGGGCCTGACTGACACCGACATCCGGCTCTCGGACGAGTGGCAGCTCACACAGGCAGCGGACGGGGACGCCCCCCTATGCTCCGGCCTCGAGTGTCTTTACCAGAACATCATCCTCGAGGCCCTCACGCAGCCGGGCGATCTATTCTACGACCTGACCTTCGGCTGGGGGCTCTACGACTTCATCCAGTCTGAGGACGACGACCTCACCCGCCTCGAGATCGCGCAGCGGGCCCGGGTCGGATTGCAGAAGCGCGAGGTCATACTCCCCGAAAGTATCGAGATCAACGTCGACTTCGAGGACGACGCCTTCATCCTCTCCTGCAAGTTCCAGTTTACCGAGGAGGAGACGGCCCGGGCCCTCACGGTTATCGTCAGCGCGGTCAGTGTGGAGGTGAAAGCAGTATGATCGACAAAGACACACTTGACGCCGTTCTCCCCCTTCCAGAGATCGAGGAGCGCCGGGACGAACTCGTCGCCGAGCTCAAGGAGGAGGGTTTCGTCGTCACGAACTTCCACTCGGGCGGTATCTTCTACACGCTGCTCATGATCGTCCTCCGCATTGAGAGGGAGTTCAAGCAGTTCCTTCGGAACTTTCTGAACAATGCCTTCGTTACTCACGCCTCGGGCGCGTGGCTTGACCTCAAGGCGACGGACTACTCCAAGAAGCGCAAGAAGGCGCAGAAGGCCCGGGGGCTCGTCACCGTGTCCAGGATGGATGCGGAGGGGGATGCGGTCAAGATTGAGAAGGGCCACGTCTTCAAGACGAAGAAGGACATCAACGGCGAGGAGCTCCGCTTCTTCGTCCTCGAGGCGACGGTTCTCCAACAGGGGGCCCGGGCGGTCGACGTCCTCGTCGAGGCCGAGATGGAGGGCTCCCGGTACAATGTCCCCGAGGGGCAGATCACCCGGAGCCTCACCTTCCTCAACGGCGTCGACGAGATCAGCAACGGCCCGGACTGGATAACCCGGGAGGGCAGCGACACCGAGGACGACGACGGGCTCAAGACCCGGACGCTCCGCTCGTGGTCGGAGCTCGCGGCCCGGCCCATTGAGGACACGTTCATCAATGCGGCGGAGAGTGTGGCGGGCGTCCTGTTCGCTCAAGCGGACTGTCAGCACCCCCGGGGACAGGGCACGGTCGACGTCATCGTCACGGGCACGGCGGGCGAGGCTACGGAAGGACTTCTCGACGCAGTTCGGGAAGCAGTTGACAAGATCGCCGGGCCATACGATAATATACTTGTGAAGTCCTCCGTCGTCGTTCCCCAGGACATCGAGGTCGCCGTCACCACTTCCGACGTCTCCGACGCGGAGGAGATCAAGGGCAAGGTCGCCTCTATCCTCACCGAGCTCCTCGCCGTCCGCAAGGGCCGCAAGTTCAACGAGCTCACCCTCTCGGACATCAATCACGCCATCCGCAGCGGCTACACCGCCGCGACGAACGCCGAGATCGTCACCCCGGCCCAGGACGTCAAGCTCGACAAGGACAAGGTCATCACCCTGGGGGCCGTCTCCGTGACAGTGAGAAGGGAGTGAGGCCCGGGTGAAGCAGTACGACCGCTTCGGCGAGTATATGTTCGACCTCCTTTTTGCTCCGTTGAAGAAGGGCAAGCGGGCGGTCAATCAGTTCTTCATCTTCTTCAAGGTCATCGGGCGGGTCTTTGACGGTCTGAAGGAGGACGCTCTCCGGGTGAGGGACGAGACCAACATCGCCACGGCCTCCCCCGTCATGCTCCCCGTCCATGGGCAAGATCGCAATATGCCCAGGCTTGCAGGAGAGAGCGTCGAGGGCTATCGGACGCGGCTCGCCATGAAGGGCATTATTGCCGAGAAGGGCGGGCTCAAGGACGGCATACTCTACGCCCTCGCCGCCCTGGGCTACGAGCAAAGCACGATCGAGCCCTTCGCTTTCCAAGACCCCGAGAGGTGGGCCGAGTTCATCGTCTTCCTAAAGGGCTCACAGCAGAGCGGCGTCAACGATCTCAATGTGATCGACGCCGAGGTCTGCAAGGTCAAGGAGGGCAGCAGCAAGCCCGCCTATGGCTCGGAGGCTGGGGCCGTCATTGAGATCGGCTCCGGGCTCATAACGGGCTATTCCCACTATCCAAGGTGCAACGAGATCGTTTGCGGCGTCTGGCCCCATATCGCGAGTATAGGCCACCTCCTCAAGAGCGAGGTCACAGCCCGGGGCGGAGACGACGCGGGCGAGGTGGAGTTCCCGAAGGTCGGCACGATCGCGGCCTCCGAGGAGTGCTACCAGCCCTACGCCTACGTCATGTACGAGAGCTTCTCCTCCGAGGTGGAGGCGGGCTCCACGCCGGGAGACGGCGTCCTGCAATATCCCATTTGCTCCCCGGGGCTCCGCTGCTCCGAGGAAACTCACACGATAGGAGGGAGAGACTCATGAGCAAGACGATCACAGCGGTCGGCATTGAGAAGATCGGGCGGCGGCTCGCCGACTCCATCGACCATGCGGCCTATACACTGAACGGGGAGCCGAAGACGGTCGAGCCGTTCCGGCGTCTCGTGAGCGCGGACGAGGTCAAGATATACGTCTACTTCGACGACACCGTCACGGGCACCGTGGGCGACGTTCAGCTCGTGGACAAGGACGGCGACGTCATCGCGGCGACCGACCGCGTCTTCGAGAAACCACCGAGCAAGGGGCTATATGTGGCCTTCAAATACAAAATACTTGAAAAAGAAACGGAGGTGCAGACCGCATGAAACCCTATGAAAAGATCGGATGGGTCGACCACGTCGTCGACGTTACGACGGAGGAGATCATCCAGGAAGGGACGCCCGTGAGTCAGACGAACATGAACCACATGGACGACGGCATTTTTGAGAACCGCGAGGCCGTCATCCTCCATGAGGGATTGATCGCCGCCAACCAGCAGGAGATCAAGGTCTTGAAGGACGCCACGCTCAACAATATGGTGAACAACGTCTTCCTCAAGAACTTTGACTCCGTGGAGGCTGTGCTCATTGTCTCCGGCATCTTTGACCCCGTGGCGCGGAAAATCTATGTATAGGGTCGCTTGTACCCGCAAGGAAACAAGCTGCATACTCGGGAACTTCTTCGGCGAGCTTTGCCCGGCATGTGAAGGATGTCGGGACAGGCCCGACGACAAGCTCGCCCTCAAGACTATGGACGGTCTCACTCTCGAGGGGGAGGCTGGCCTCGTCATTGAGGGGCACAGCGACCTCACGGGAGAACCCGCGAAGGCCCAGCTCACCGACTACGGCTTCAAGTTCTTCGGGGACATCGACGAGATCGCCCGCATCAGAAATGCGAGGTGTGTGTTCGTTGGCAGAACCATCGACTCTACAAAAGAAGGCTGAAATCTTTCTCGAAAAAGATGTCTACCCCTTGCTCAAGAACTTCCCCCAGGCTGAAAAGTTTTCCTTATCGCAGGAGATCAAACAATCGTGTTTCAAGCTCATCCGAGCGGCGGTCATGGCGAACAACCTCACCGTCGTCAAGAAGCGGCTCGAGTGGCTCGACGAGGCAGACGCCGAGAAGACGCTTCTCCTTGTCCTATTTGGAGTCGCCCGGACGCAGAAGTACATCACGCAAAAGAAACTCCTCGAGCTGCAAGGAAAGCTCAACGAACTGGGGCGCATCATCGGAGGCTTGCAGAAATATTTCATAGCAGCGGCCTCTAAACGCTAACAACTGAACAAAAAGTATCTTCCTATTAGGGTTATCTCTGTTTGGGCGTCGAATCGTGCGGTTCGGGGGTATTACTCGGCCCGCAACTGGAACAACAACAATGCAACGAATCGGAACGTCAACGTCGGTTTTCGCCCCGCCTTGTAGGTTATTGCGTCATTCTCGGTTACGGCTTAGAGTGCGCGTCCTTGTTATACTTCAAGGGAGAGGTAATCCTTCGCCTTGTCTTTGACGGCGTAAAAACAGTGACAAAGCCCCGCTCGCCCTCTCGTATTGGGAGGCGGAGCAGCGTCTACAATGTGAGCAGAAGCTCGCGTCTGTAGTGCCAAGCCGTTCTAAAAATTGGAAAGGATGCCACACATGACGAAGTACCCCATTTTACACCTCACCACGAGGGAGACCAAAAAGCCCTATATCCCGCCTCCGCCGCCTCCGGCAAAGTATGAGGAGGCCGTCGGGTGGGCGCGGATAGAGGAGGGCTACAAGCAAGCCCTTCGGGGCAAACGCAAATACACCCGGGAGGCGGTCACTTACGACCTCCTCTCCGAGCTCAACAACGTCGAGCTATGGCGGGAGCTCAAGGCAATCGGCCCACGCCCCGAGAAAGGGAAGATGGAATACCACCCCGGCCCCTATCGTCACAAGACGATCACGGAGCCGAAGACGCGGAGCCTCCACATCCCACAGCTCCGGGACAAGATTGTCCAGCTCACCATTCATGAGGAGCTGCAAAGCATTTACCGGCCCGTGTTCGTCAACCGTTCTTTTGCGTGTCAGTACGGGAAGGGGCCCATCCGGGCCGCGTTCAACGTGCAGCACGACATGAGGGTCGCCCGCATGAAATGGGGCGAGGACGCCGCCGTCATCAAGCTCGACGTTAAGAAGTATTTCTATTCTATCGACCGCCAAGTGCTGAAACAGCTCCTTGCAAAGCGGTTCAAGAAGCTCAAGAAGAAGCGCCTGGAGCTCTACGAAGACCTCCTCCGCTTCTATCGGCTTCTTTGCAAAGTGATCGACTCAAGCCCGGAAGGAGAGACAGGCATCCCCCTGGGGAATGTCAGCTCCCAGGACTTCGCGAATATCGTCCTCAATGAAGTCGATCAATTCTGCATCCGCTTCCTCGGAGCGAAGCTCTACACTCGGTACATGGACGACATCATCATTATTGCGCCGACCAAGGAGACCGCGAGGGAGTGGCTTGCTAAGATTAGGCAGTTCATCAAGGAGAAACTGCATCTCGACCTCAACAGCAAGACCAAAATATTCTATACGCGGCAGGGCGTGAACGCCTACGGCTACAAGATCAAGGCGACCCATCTCGAGCTCCGCACCACATCCAAGCGGAAGGAGAAGCGGAGGGTAAAGGCCATGATCGCGAAGCTCCGGGAGGGCAAGAAGACGCGCAAGGAGATACAGCAAGAAGTGAACTCCTGGCTCGGCTTCGCCCGCTGGGCGAGCGCCTACAACCTCGCGAAGAAGATTTTCGCGCCCTACCGCTTCATTCAAGTGGAAGGAGTGCTCCCTTATGGCGCAATATCTCGGAACCGTGCAGCTCGGCGGGTTCTACAACAACGGAACAATCCTTAAGCGGCCCGTCAAGCCGTGGCGGCCTGACGCTGACCCGGGCGGCGGAGCGGGGACAGGCGACATCCCGCAGATGTCTGGTAGCATGGCGAACTATACCCTCGGCAACACGCCCAGCGCCGCCGCGAACAAGCTCCAATGGCACAAGATCAAGGACGGCAGCAAGACCCTCCTCATTTGCGACCGGGTCATCCTTGTCTCCGTCTCATGGAACGACCTCAATGAACAGGGCTACATCACAGGGAAGACCGTCACCATCGACGGGGCAAAATACAAGTGCCGCATCCTCACAGGCGGCAGCAACTACCGCAACACCTCGGATGCCTACGCGGGCGGGACGCCCACTAATAACGAGTGGGACAGGTTCATCACCCGGGAGGAGGTCATCACGGGCCTCCCGGCTCCGCTCTCCTCCGACCTCGACTCAAGCTTCAACGCCACCGACAAAAACTCGGCTCATAATCAGTTTTGGAACTGGTTCGGTGTCTATTCCTGGTGTCAAGAGGTATATTCTGGAAATTCGTCGACTCGTGCGGTTCGGGGGTATTACTCGGCCCGCGACTGGTACGGCAGCTATGCTACGTCTCGGAACGTCTACGTCGGTTTTCGCCCCGTCCTTGAAATTCTGAACACTGACCCTCTGATCTCTGACAGTAACCGCGATTTAGGCGATAAGAACAGCAACTTCACGATCGAGTACACGGTCGACGACGCCGACTCCGGCGACGTCTTGACGGCGACGGAGTCGATTGATGGGCGAACGACGAAGTCGTTCGCCCCGACGCGAAAATTGAAAAATAGTATAAATGTTCCAGTCGATGAATTGAGCCTCGGCAAGCACACGGTCAAGGTCGTCGTAACAGATGGACAGGGCGGAACGGCAACCCGGACATGGACATTCACCCGGACGAACTCCGCCCCGACGATCTCCGGCGTCGACGCCAACCTGGGCGACAAGAACCTCGCCTTCGCCTATGAGTACACGGTCGACGACGCAGACGGGGACGCCCTCACCGTGAAGGAGGAGCTCAACGACACGGAGCTCCGCACGATCAACAACGCGCCCCGGGGTGAGAAGCTCACCATCTCCATCACGTCGGCGCAGCTCTACGCGCTGGGCCTCAATACGGTCAACACCCTCAAGATCACCGTCACGGATGGCAAGGGAGGCACGGCATACCGCCGCCTCACCTTCAAGCGCACCAACTCCGCCCCGAGCATCTCCGGGCAGGACACAGACCTCGGGCTCCAGACTGGCAGCTTCGCCGAGGAGTACACCGTCACCGACGTCGAGGGCGACAACGTGGTCGTTACCGAGTACATCGACGACAAGCAGATTAGAAGCTATCAAGCAACCCTCGGACAGACCGAGACGATCGAGCTCTCCCGGGCCGAGTGGCTCACACTCACCAATGGGGCCCATCGGCTCCGCGTCGAGGCCGTGGACGGCAACTTCGCGACGAGTGTGAGGGTCTGGAACTTCTCCAAGGACGAGAAGATCATCGAGTTCCAGCTTGCGGCCCCCGAGGAGACCGACGAGAGGGCCTCGAAAATCCTCATCACGCCCACATGGAAGACCGAGGGCGCGACTGTCCTTGTGGAGGCTTGCAACAACGCCTTCGACGAGGTTCCGACGTGGGAGGACATCACGGCGATGGTCTTCCTCAACCGGGTCTATAACTTCACCAACACGACGAAGACGGCGGACAAGTGGGGCGTGAACGTCCGCTTCAAGCTCGTCAAGAATGAGGGGTATGACGGGGAGGTCTCCGTCTCCGGCTTTGGAGGTGCTTTTGAATGAGCGAGCAAAACGGAATTAAGTATTTGACGCCGCCCCGGGCCGTCTCCGACATCCAGCGGGAGGCCCGACGCAACACCTCGGCCCAGGAGGTCGCGGCGCTCATGTTCGTCAAGATGGCCCAGGAGGAACAGTTCGACGAGACCACGATCTCGGAGCACCCCGACCTTTTTGTCCAGTGGAGCGAGTTTTGGAGGGGCAAGAAGGGCGACATCGTCCAGGACGAGGGCCAGCTCTACCGCTCCATCCACGATGTCAACGACGCCGGGCAGAACCGCAAGCCCTCGGAGACGCCCTCGATGTGGACGCGCATCGGCAACCCGCTCGAGGAGTTCCCGGAGTGGGTTCAGCCTATCGGAGCGCATGACGCCTACAGCAAGGGCGCAAAGACCTCCCACAACGGGAAGAAGTGGGTCTCCGAGGCAGACGGCAACGTATGGGAGCCCGGTGTCTATGGCTGGGTCGAGTACAGTGAGCCGGAGCCCCAGGAAGCCCCCCAGGAGCCCCAGGACGGGCCCTCGGAGGAGCCGGGGGAGTAACTCCCTATAGCAGCGCAAAAGGCAAGGGAGGGGCGGCAAAAGCCGCTCCTCCCGGGGCCTTAAAAAGTCCGCCCTCTTGTTCGGGCCGCTCCCCTCGTCGGGGGCGGTCGGCGCAAGTGAGCGGCCTCGGATTTACTTCTAAGAACGGGGCTATTTTTTCTCATTTATCCTGTCCGCTTTTCTCAAAAATCTCGTCGCGCTACATTGAGCATTATTTTTTCTTATGGGATTGATACCAAAAAAATTGATTTCCAACGCCCAGATCATACCCCGTTCTGGCCGCATTTGAAGAAGATTAAATCAAAGCTGTTTAAACGGTACATTACGCACAATGCGCTGGCCGGAATATTTTTGACCGTAGCTGCGTACCTGATTATTCCAGCTGGCGCAGTCCGTTTGGAAACGGGACCTAAAATCCTGCATTGGTTTACAACGCCAACGGTGGTGGAAGAAAGAAACGCTCCTTCTGAAGAGCAGGAAAAGGAATCTGCTTCCGATTCCAGCCAGCCGGA